>MAAC01013432.1_pt1 | contig 45003 bp, 44 predicted proteins | sample 1115981 | NCBI WGS metagenome assembly MAAC01 (sample SAMN04961126, study PRJNA320927) | seawater metagenome | isolation source: sample BD02T64 sea water enriched with oil for 64 days | place: USA:Gulf of Mexico | collected 2013-07-27 | reverse complement strand
TCTTTCGAGCAATTGAAATCAGCATGAAAATGAAAATAACCGAGTAAGAATCCTATCTGTTGTTTATTCAGATTCAATTGAGGTAATTTTTCTACAGGCAAAAGAGTCTCTAATTTATCGCAGCTCTTAATCTTTTCAGATATAGCGCTTACCGTAGACTGGTATTCTAGAATCAATGATTGAGGAGCTTTTTTATCGAGCTTAACACCCAATTCATCAACAAATTCTAAGCCCGAAGAAAACACAAAGCTACTTGCTAAGGAGAAAAAAATACCGAATACGCTAGGAATTAGTTTCATTAATCAGAACACCCATTAGCAATTGCCCTAAAAAACATATTTTGGTCATGGTTTGAACTAAACAAAGCGGCATTTGTTGCAATTTTTTCTATTTGCTTTCGTGTGATTCTGTCAGTTTGTTGCATTGCCAAACCAAAAGCATAAAAGTCTGTCGTTGCTACTGTAAAAGCAACTTTCCATGAATTATTTCCCAAAAATATGGATATAAAAGTTCCCGCAGCTAATACAGGATTTAGCATTCGAGAAAACTCTCTTTTTGTCGCTATATCTTCCATAGCGCGTTGACCGTTGCTGTCTAATTTTAGGTCATGGATACTTGGGCATTCCATTGGTCTACATTCCTTATAGTATTAAAAGTAATATTAAGCTACCTGATTATACCTATTTAAAAAGACTTTCATAGAGCTGATATTTTAACTGGAACTGCGCAGAAAATCGCACAGTTTATAGGCTACATATGACCCCTCCACCCCCCAATACAAACCGCGCAATTAAAAGCCCCAAAGCAACCCTAAGTCTACTCACCGTCACGGCTTCCCAACAAAAAGCTCAATACCTTACAGTTCCTTCACACTGCGTAATAATGCTTGCTGTAACAAACTTGCATTTATTCATGGTATGCAAAAATGATTTTTCCATATCAATGACAGAGGAATACAGCATGAGCTTTTGGAAAATGATTTTCGGCACCCCTAGCGATTCAACCAATCAGTCGCAAAGCACAGAACATAATAGTAACGATATAGTGCGTCCAGAAATAAACCCAGCGACGGGGCTGCCCATGCTCTCTGGTATGGGAAGCACTGATATTGGCGGTGATGTTTTCGGATCTAGCACTATTCACGATTCACTATTTGACGAAAACAATTCATCAACTTTCGATTCATTCGATGACAACCACTTATCAAGCTTCGATCCATTCGATGACAATCACTCATCAAGCTTCAATCCATTTGATGAATATTAATTATGGACTGTTGCTGGAAAACCCTTACGACGAGAGATTTTTTTGTTTTTCGAAAAATCAGATTTGATGTCTGCATAATCGACTATCCTATCAATCATATTTGCTTGATCAACGAGCATAACCCTGATGAATTAGATCGGGAACTGGCGATGGTATCGCTAGCGATCCGAGAAATACACGCAAGCTATCGATCAATACTCATTGCTCGATTTGCTCGCCCTCCACGTGATATTTTTATTGTACGGCCCAACCAACCTAAGCCACTTAGCGCAACACTGCACACTGTTCCACCAGAATGGCTGGATATAGTTTCGCAAAAGTACAGATTTCTAGATGAAAGAGCAGGAAGAGGAAAAAATCATTTTTGAACATGCGTACTGAGCAAATAAACATTCCTAAATTTGGGCACATTGCTAGCTGTCGATTGACGGCCAGCTGGATTTCAAGCGACCTCTGTTGCTTTTGCATCCTCGAATTGAAGGGACGCCAGCCACCCATTTCAGACATTTCACTTTCAATATACATTGAAATTAGAGATCGATTCCGGAAACAGCATCACAAATCAAAACAACTTCGAATGTTTTTTTGTGATCGGCAAGAACATTGGGAACTTGTACCTAGGTGGAATAATGGAGTATTAACGGCCCTGGAAAAATACGACGTTCCGAAAAGCTTTATAACCCACCTGGGATTATGACGCCTCAAGAACCATACTTATCCACAGGCACCACGGAATATGGAGTCAATGTGAATAAAACCCCAACGAATGAAGTTAAACATTCTCCACCTCATGCATTTAGCAGTTCTCCATCTCTAGCAGTATAAAATCTTTATAAATAATAATATTAAAGATCTTCTCCATAAAATCAATTCGAGACAAATATAATTCAAATCACTCAAAAAAATAAAATAATGCATTAAAAGCTATTGGGTCATTAGGATCCCTGTTTTTCGCATCCCAAAGAACTTTTGCTTTCTGATTGCCTGAAATAATAAATGCTCATTCGAAAAACACAACACAGGATAAAAAAATGAGCATACCCGCTACCGTCTGGGCTTGGAATAACGAAGTTTGTTGCAGCACTGAACGATTATTGCTGCTTGCATTAGCATTCAGATCTGACGACCTGAATCAATGTTGGGCCAGCTTTTCTCATCTCCGCGAAATCACGTGCATTAAAAGCGACACAACAATAGCCAAATATCTCGACGCGCTTGAGAAAAAGGAACTAATTGTCAGACGGCACCGATACAAAAAAGTAAGAGGATTAACGGTAAAAACTAGCAACATGTACCACTTATGCGTCGATGGATATCCACATGCCAGAGAAAAATCAGGCCAGCCCAAAAAGCCAGAAAAACAAAATAACACTACAAGCACAAACCCAAAACAAACTCCTCTGCCAAAAAAGGACAAAACTCAATTTTTTGAAGAAATACGAAAAATATTGCGGGGCTCCAAATCATGATTGCCGAAAAACAAAGGACTGCCGTTTTAAGCCATATTATCGCGCCAAAAGAAAAAACCAGAGGAACACTAGTGCGTAGGCTGCAACAACACTCATTCACTGCAGTTGCAAAACCATGACATCAGATAACATTACCTCTCACCCCCATGCCGACGGACAACCATCGGCTACAGATTGTAGGTGCAAAATGGACAACAATCTCATCAAACAAGAAGCACTTGAACACTGGCTAGGCTACAAACGCTCAGCGGACATTGAAAAATGGCTGTTAGAGCAAGGCATTAAGTACGGACGATCCAGAAATGGAAAAATAGTCACGACTCAGCATGCTATCGATAACTCTTTCAGTACAGATAACACATCTCAACCCACCGTCGAATTCGACTTTCAATGAAGAACAATGCTGGCCAAGGCCGTAAAAGAAAATCTTCAAACCAAAAATTGCCACCTCATGTCTACAAAGATCGCTGTAGATATTACTACCGCCCCTACAAAGGCTCCTTGGGAGGCAAGCCCTCATACGGCAAGCCAATCAGACTGTGCGCCCTAGATGCATCGACAAGCGAAGTATGGAAGGAATATGAACGAATCATTAGCGGTAGCGAGGACACTCTAAAGTGGTTAGTTACTGAATATCTAGAAAGTAAGAAATGCAAAAGCCTATCTTCAAAAACGATAGATGAATACAATAACTACTCAAAAATCATTTTGAGCAGAAAAACCACAAACAACGCTACCTTTGGCGACATAAGACTAAACAACATATCCCAGCGAACCATCAGGCGGTACCTAGACGCCTACTCCCACCCCGTCGCAGCCAACCGGCATGTTCAATTTTTAAAAGCTGTATTTAGCTGGGCCATGCAACGATTCGAGGTGGTTTCCATAAATCCATGCCTTGCAGTCGAGCTAAACCCAGAAACCGCACGCGACCGCTATATCGAGGACTGGGAGTATAAGATCGTTTATACCGTAGCTCTCAGCTGTCGAAATCCTTATTTCGCAGCCGCTATGGAAATCGCGTACTTAAGCCGAGCTAGGCGCGGTGAGGTATTCAGCCTCACAAAAGCCGAGGTTCGCAAGGATGGCATCTATATTGAGAGAAGCAAGAAATCAGAGAGCGAAACCACATTATGGTCTCCGCGCCTCCGAGATGCCTATAAGTTGGCTGTATCAACGAGCAAAGATCCTGCACAGGCTTACCTTCTATTTGAAGACTCAACAGGACAAATGTACAAAAAGAACGCCCTAGATAGTCAGTGGAAGCGAATTATAGATAAAGCAAAGAAGAAGGGAGCACCGCTTCCAGAGAAACTGAAGCAGGAAGCCCTAGACATTGGGGGACTACCACTAGAGAGCGGCAATATGACTCTTGGTGAACATTTCACTTTCCACGACATAAAAGCCAAAGGCATTACGGACCACGACACAAATCACAGCGGCCATAAATCACGTAAGATGAGAGGCGTATACGTTAGGAAAGGCGTTAAGGTTGACGCCACTCGGTAACACCCAACAAAGACAGTACTACCTGAAGCCTGCCGTCATCACTAAAATGGATTCAGATTTCATTCAGTAGAAAATGCATTTAAAAACTGGCGCCCCCAAAGCAACTTACGGTCAACATCACTTAGCCTGGCTTCATCGCAGACACTGTCCCAGTTCTCATCAATAATGGTTTTTTGCTGTTCAAAAATGGAGCATGCCTGTTCATCTGAAAGCAGGAAGTTACGGGCTGTTTCAAGACAGGTTTTTAACTGACTGAGGTTGTTTCTGCCTGAAATCAACATTGCTTGCGACGCTTCATTGCCTGCGCGACCTTGCGGGCATATATCATAAGCGGGAGTCAGGCTTAACGCTTCACCGTCCCAAAAAGCAGCATGGTTACGGGCATGATCATCTGTATTACCACATAAAATATTGAACACAAGTCGAGAAAAAAGTTCTTTAAGTGTCTCTTTTGGTTCTATAAAGCGGTGCCGTATGATTTCTGCTAACGTTTCATAACTTGCGTAACGCGCCATCATATCGTCAAGACCAAATAGCGTCAGAGCAGAAACCATAGATTTACGACTCCAGCCATTACCTGTGTAAATACGATCAAAACGTTCAATGAGCAACACGTCTTTATTAGCTGCCACAGCCATTTTCACCGGTGCAACATCTAACCCCACCAACTCGGCCAGCCGCATGGCAACAAACTCTGCTTTTACGACACTATAAATATCTGTACTGGAAGAGAATTTAGCAATGTACTTTGCACCCTGATCTTCGATCAATGCCTTTGGGCGCGCACCACCGATTGAGCTTCCATGAAAGAGAGCTTGATCCAGGTCAGCGGTTAGTGACACCCCCTTCTCAACCCGCTCAACAGAGCTGAGTAACTCCTCGAGGCTCGCATTGATTACCGATCGCGGAATGTACTCTGATGGTGATAATTGAAAATCCAAAGCGCCAATGCGATCTGAGCCTGATTCCAGCAAGTAAGTTAATTCATCAAAATTGGCCGTATCCGTGCCAGCACCTTTCAGTCCAAGCTTTCTATTGATGATCACGCGCCGCCCCCATGCGTCGGGGGCGGCATCACGAATACAGCCGTTTATAGTTAACCCGCCAAGCAAAGGCAGCACACCCGCTTTCAAAGGTAATTCCGGCTCATAAATTGATATCGCTGGACGAGTGTCATTCACTCGCTCAAGGTAGCTTTTACCGTAGTTAAAGTAGACCTTATCACCATCCGCTTCTAATTTGCCTACAACGACCGGTTCGGTGTTAGCAGGTAACCAAATCCATACGTAAGCTTCTGTATAAGACCCCTTAGAAATCATCATCAACTACCTTGGTTTTCTTACGCACAGTTTTTGGTAGCAGTGCAAGCTTATCCTCAGTTTGTCTGAGATGCCGGGCAAGTGATGTTTCGTCAACCTCAAATAGCGTTACACCCACAATCGTAGCTACTTCAAAAACTGCACCGATCTCGCACTTCACATCACCTTTCTCAATACGTTGCAGTAGCCCCCTTGAAATACCTGCACGATCAGCGAGCTCTTGGGCAGTGAGTCTTCGCTCCTTACGCGCAGCACGTATTAACCCTCCTAGGAGCGTGAGTGCATCGAGGCTGTAACGTGAGTAGGTGCGTTTATTTAGCTTAGTCATATCCACCAACAATGATTCATATACGGATCATATTGATACCTTACGCTCTTTATATGAATCATGATAGAAAATACGGATTACAGATCCCTTCTCGACACCCTGTATCCCATCAGTTTTCATGATTTCAATGATATTAATGATATTAATAACAGCGTAGGGAGACTTGTAGCTACTCCCAAACACTAACCTTACCTTTATTTGATCACCTTCCGTGATCATGGCTATGGATGAGCAGCATGGGATTTAACAATGGCGTCAGCAGGCACTGTGAGCCTGACAGTTACAGCGACAAAGCCGTTGGGGTTTTGTATACAGTCGTAAAGGGATTAAGATTAGAGCTAAATATATGTCTAATTATATGTCTTACGAATTTCAGACAGAAAAAAAGGCCTAGCATTTCTGCTAGACCCTTATTCTATATGGTGCGCCAGGAAGGAGTCGAACCTCCGACCGCCTGGTTCGTAGCCAGGTACTCTATCCAGCTGAGCTACTGGCGCTTTAATACGGGGCAAATTATGGAGGTTATGCTCTTGAAAGTCAACAAGTTTTTTATTTCTCTTTAACTTTCACTTCCATTTGATTTGATGTTTTTCAAAGAAAAACCATCATCAAATTTGCTTACCTTATTACCTGTTCTTGCTAATGAACAGCTTACTATTAGAAATAGTAAGGAGTGGCGGAGAAGGAGGGATTCGAACCCTCGATGGGAGTTAAAGCCCATACTCCCTTAGCAGGGGAGCGCCTTCGGCCTCTCGGCCACCTCTCCACTCACAAGCCGCAAATACTACCAGATTTTTTCGAAATGCCAAGCCCAGCATGCTGTTTTTTATCATTTTATTTTAAAACAGACACAAAAAAAGCAGGATGCCGATAAAACTATCAACACCCTGCTTTTTTGAATACTACAACACTAAAATATCTTGTCAGCTAGGCTAACAAAATTAAACGTCTTCACCCTCAGGGTTCTGCTTTTCCCTTTGAATACGTTGATAGATCTCCTCTCGATGAACAGCAATCTCTTTTGGCGCATTAACACCGATTCGAACTTGATTACCTTTTACGCCCAAAACCGTGACAGTAACTTCATCACCTATCATCAGCGTTTCGCCGACTCGTCGAGTCAATATAAGCATTTACCTTCTCCTTCAAGTGCTCCGTGGTAAAAAAATCTGTCCTATCCACTAGCTAGGCACTAGAGCTGATACAGCTGTATCAACAAAAGCACACCCCATAGAGAGTCCATTACAGTAATTATTGCCTAGCTACGTCAAAAATGAAGGCAACCTAGCAAATTTATCCAACTATTTAGTTATGGATAAGTTCCGCTTCCCTTGGATTGGGTTCTAATGCTGGTTATATGATTTCCTAATTGGAGTTTCTATAGTTCAATATCGCCAAATTCACAAGGCTATTATGAGCTTGACGATACTAATAATGTGTTAAATTATAATCAGTTAGAGCATTGTACGTTAGTTTTCTTCTTTGTCCAGATTGAAACTAGAATGCAACGCACGAACAGCCAACTCTAGGTATTTTTCTTCAATGACGACTGATATCTTTATTTCTGACGTCGATATCATCTGGATATTAATAGACTCATCAGCAAGTGTTTTGAACATTTGACCCGCAACACCGGCATGAGACCGCATACCAACACCCACTATCGATATCTTAGCAATACCATCATCACCAACCACTTCTTTAGCGCCGACTTCAGCAGCAACAATCTCTAGGACTGCTTGCGTCTTAATAAATTCATTTCTATGCACAGTAAAAGTAAAATCAGTTGAATTATCTTCACTGATGTTTTGAACAATCATGTCCACTTCAATGTTGGCTTCACCTACAGGCCCAAGAATTTTATACGCCGCACCAGGGATGTCAGGCACCCCTCTTACAGTGATCTTTGCTTCATCTCTATTAAACGCAATTCCAGAAATTAACGGCTTTTCCATATTATCCTCTTCATCGATAGATATAAGGGTTCCAGGCCCCTCACCAAAACTCGAAAGCACACGCAATGGCACATTGTATTTACCTGCGAATTCTACCGATCGAATTTGTAAAATTTTTGACCCTAAGCTGGCCATTTCTAACATTTCTTCAAACGTAATGCGCTCTAGGCGCTGAGCACCATCCACAACGCGAGGGTCTGTCGTATAAACCCCATCAACATCTGTGTAAATCTGACACTCATCCGCACCCAGCGCTGCAGCCAATGCAACACCAGTGGTATCGGACCCACCACGGCCCAAGGTTGTTATGTCGCCATTTTCATTAACACCCTGAAAACCTGCAACAACCACAACACGGCCCTTCGAAAGGTCTGCACGCATTTTTTTATCATCTATCTCTTGAATACGCGCCTTGCCATGACAATCATCCGTCAAGATCCGCACTTGAGCGCCGGTATATGAACGCGCTTCGTAGCCGTCCTTTTCCAAGGTCATGCATAACAATGCAATAGTGACTTGCTCACCAGTGGTAACCAACACATCCATTTCTCGTGCTGGCGGATCCTCTGTTATTTCATTTGCCAGAGCAATCAATCGGTTTGTTTCGCCACTCATCGCGGAAACAACCACCACCACATCATGGCCTTCGTCACGAAAGCGCTCTACGCGATTCGCCACATTTTGTATTCTTTCTACGGTTCCGACGGAAGTGCCGCCGTATTTTTGAACGATAAGAGCCATTTTATTTTCTTTCTCTACTCTAATTTACTAAAAAATATTTTACTAATAAGAATTACTATAAGTCTTACTATAAAGACATTCCACAAAACGCCTAAAAAAGCGTCTTATTTTATCGACTAAAAAGCCAACTAGGCTAGCTTTTCCTGGACCCATGCTTCTACGGAGCCAATGGCTGCAACCAAATTTTCAGGCTGACTACCACCTGCCATTGCCATATCAGGCCGACCACCACCTTTGCCTCCGACCTGAGAGGCAACAAAATTCACCAAATCTCCAGCTTTTAGTGTCTTAGTGAGATCTTTGCTAACACCTGCCGCCAAGCTCACTTTAGCGCCTTCTGCAAGACCTAAAACAACAACACACTGGCCAAGCTTACCCTTAAGCTTATCCATCATCTCGCGCAATGCTTTTCCATCAACGCCCTCCACAACAGCCGCGAGCACCTTTGTGTCACCCATGGTTATCGCCTGCCCTGCCAAATCATCACCAGCACTGCTTGCCAATTTGGCTTTCTGACGTTCTAATTCTTTTTCTAGCTGGCGCACTTTCTCCAGTGCCTGCTTCACTTTTGCAGCAACATCGTCACGACTGGATTTTAACTGGCCTTCAATATCAGTCAATGCAGCATCTGCATTCGATACCCACGCTAATGCGCCCTTACCTGTAACCGCCTCAAGACGACGTACACCTGCCGCTACAGCAGCTTCAGAGACTATTTTAAATAAACCGATATCTCCCGTTCTACGAGCATGTGTTCCACCACAAAGCTCGACAGAGAATTTGTCCTGTCCCATGCTTAATACACGAACGTCGCTGCCATACTTTTCACCAAATAATGCCATAGCACCAGAGGCTTTTGCCTCATCAATACTCATGATTTGAGTATTGACTTCAGTATTCGCTAATACTTCGATATTTACCAGGCGCTCAATATTAGCAACTTCTTCTTTGGTAATTGCTTCAAAATGGGAGAAGTCAAAACGCAATCGATCCGCTGTTACTTGAGACCCTTTCTGCGCAACATGATCGCCCAGAACTTCACGTAATGCCGCGTGCATTAGGTGCGTTGCTGAATGATTTAGGCGAATAGCTTGTCGTGCAGCCTCATCAATAATAGCGGTGACTGAATCACCAATCTTTAGCGACCCATTCTCCAGCTCACCCGCATGCAAATGGGCCTCACCTTCCTTTGTGGTTGCTTCAACAACAAATGCCCCATCAGCAGACTCAAACTGTCCTTGATCGCCAATTTGACCACCAGACTCTGCATAGAAGGGGCTGCAATCCAGCACAACAACGGCCGCCTGACCTTCAGCAAGACTGTCAACTGGCTGGCCATTAACATATAGTGCTTTTATCGTGGCACTGGACATCTCATTTTCGTATCCAGTAAATTCAGTGCTTTCTGTTACGCCCAGGCCACCATGGTAATCATTGCCAAACTTACCACCTCTTTGAGAACGGCCTTTCTGCTCAGCCATCTCACGATCAAAACCTTCTTGGTCAATCGTCAGCTCTCTTTCTCGGGCAATATCCGCGGTTAAATCTGCTGGAAACCCGAAGGTGTCGTACAACTTAAAAACGACATCTCCGGGAATAACCGTACCCTGCAACCCCCCGAGATCTTGCTCTAAGATTTTCAAACCTTGGTCTAAGGTTTTGGCAAACTGCTCTTCTTCACGTAACAAGGCTTTTTCTATCTGACTCTGCTTATCGAGCAGTTCAGGGTATGCTTCACCCATCTCATTCGCCAGCGCCTCCACGAGAGTGCTGAAAAATGGCCCTTTAGCTCCCAATTTATTACCGTGGCGAATAGCTCTTCGAATGATCCGACGTAACACATAACCTCGACCTTCATTCGACGGCATCACATCATCAGTAATCATAAAGGCACAAGAACGGATGTGATCTGCTACTACTCGCAATGATTTGGATTCCATATCCGTCGCGTTAGTCGCTTTAACAACTGCTTCAATAAGATTAACAAATAGATCTATCTCATAGTTGCTGTGCACTTTTTGCATAATGGCTGCAACCCGTTCCAAGCCCATTCCCGTATCAACCGAGGGTTTCGGCAAAGGGTTTAACGCCCCATCAGGCTGTCGGTCAAACTGCATAAAGACCAAATTCCAAATTTCAATATATCGATCACCATCCTCTTCTGGACTGCCAGGAGGCCCACCCCACACATCGGCACCATGATCGTAGAAAATTTCAGTACAGGGACCGCAAGGGCCGGTATCACCCATTTGCCAGAAGTTATCTTTATCACCTAAACGAGAGAAGCGATTAGGGTCGACTCCCATTTCTTCTAACCAAATCGCTTCAGCTTCTTTATCGTCTTGGTAAACCGTGACCCACAGCTTTTCTTTTGGTAAACCCAAAACTTCCGTTAGAAAGTTCCAACCAAACTTTATCGCATCACGCTTAAAGTAATCACCAAAGCTGAAATTACCTAACATTTCAAAAAACGTGTGGTGGCGCGCGGTATAACCTACGTTATCCAGGTCATTATGCTTGCCGCCAGCTCGTACACAGCGCTGACTGCTTGTTGCTCGATCGTATGAACGCTTATCGCGCCCCAGAAATACATCTTTAAATTGCACCATTCCTGCATTAGTAAATAGCAATGTAGGATCATTGGCTGGCACCAAGGGGCTACTTTCAACAACTTCATGGCCGTTGGCGCTAAAGTAGTCGAGAAATGCTTGGCGTATTTCTGAAGTTTTCATAAGTCGTCCCAAATTTGGAGGTTCACTGTCAAAACTGGGCAAGTCTATCATTAATTGGCGCAAAAACTAAGCGCTAGGCCCCACGCTAACCGAGATTACGCGCAGTTATCGTATGGATAACAGTAACAAACCTATCAATACTCATCATAAGCATTATTAACGGCCTCCATGGCATGCTGGACATGATCAAACCCATAACCTTTATATTGCAAAAAACGCTGCTGCTTTGCTTTCAGCTTCAGGTCGTCAATGGCATCTAGTCCAAACTTTTTCTTACGCATCTCAATCGCGTTGGTAAACCAATCAATATCGGCTGCCTCCATCGCTTGCTCGGCAGTCTCCCCAGGGACCCCTTTTTGCTTCAATTCTTGGCGAATACGCATAGGCCCGCAACCCTGATTTGCTCTTCCGCGCACCGTCATATCAGCAAACCGCTCATCCGACACATAGTCCCGTTGCAATAATTCTTCGACTACCTTCAGCGCAACTTCACGTAACCCTCCATCCTGCAGCGCACCTGACTGCCTGGTAACTGACAGTTTGTTGACTAACTCAACCACACCATGCTCGCGTCGACTCAACAAATGTATCGCTTTATTTCTCAGTTTCCGAAAAAGATCATCCACACCACTATCCCGACCAATTTTATCAATTTCAAACAGTTAACAACAAAAAAGCCGATACACATTTGTGTATCGGCTTACAGTGTATCGGCTTTTTTGTAAAAAGGCAGCTATCGAGGTTTACCCGGCAAGCTCAGCCACTTTAGCAATATACTTCTCAATTGCCTCTACTTTGCTCATCCCTTTTAACTCTCGACGCGAATCAAACTTGGCTCGCTCTACCATTTTTGCCATGGCGGGACGTCGGCCTGTCACATCGCCCTCTTCACCCTGCTTAAACAAAGCATAAAGCGAGAGTTGTGCGGCCTGATCTGGTGCCTTCGTTAACGTTTTTATGCGTTCCTTAGCATCACCAAATGCCAATAAAACCTCTTCTGCAACTAACTCTTCTTTTTTCTTGCGAGTTGCTTTTTCAGGCGTCGGCTTTTTTTCAGCTACGACTTTAAGGGCAGCAGCCTTTTTAGCGGGTTTGGCTTTGGCTGGTGTTGATTCAACTGCCTTTAGCACAGCTGGGGAGGTTTTCTTTTCAGCGGCAACCTTTGTAACAATCACAGGTTCTGTGCTAGAAATCACTTCACCCGCTTCAACCAATTCATCAAAAATACGTAGGCTTTCTTCGCGGGCTAATGTTACAACCCCTGCTCCAAACGCATTTAACACAGCAACAACACTATCATCACTGCTTCCATTACCTTTCTCTACAATTTGCTGGTACAAACGCGCTCGCTCTTGGTCCAGCTTGCCAAACAAGCCGATCCCTGCGAAACGAATGCGGCGCGCATTATACTTTACGCGATTGCCCAAGGATGACTCCTTAGCAACCATATTCGTTAATTTTCCCATGATTTTTCTCTTAGCTAAAACACCGTTACCCGAACCAGCCATGCCTCTACAACACACGTAAAGACGCAACCTCATTCCCAAAAACCAAACAACAGCAACATATTAACAGCATCGTCACGGCTCTTTAGATGTGGCAATCCTACAGAAGGAAATTAGAATGAAACACCCATTTTTTCGTTTTTTACTCGCGGCATCCGGCCTGTCATAATGCCATTTTATCTCCACTTCTACATTAGTTCTTACATTCACGAAAAACCTTCTATAATTCAAACAATTACATATCTATTATTGCGGGTACATATCGTATGCACGCCACGCTGCAAGAGCAAATACAATCACACCTAAGCAACGAATTTGCTCAATCTCCAGAGATATCTCAATTTCTCGACATCATTGATGCCACCTACCATGAATTTGACAGTGATTTGGTATTACTCGAACAACACATGATGCGCAGCGAAGAAGATTTACACACGTTAAACACCCAGCTCCAAAACGAAGCAACCAAACACAATCAAGCAGTGGAGCAAATCAAAGGTAGCCTAAATCAATTAAACATTGATGCTAAGGCTTATGTTGATGACAAAGATCTGCTTTCAATATCGGAGTTTTTATCAGAACAAATAAAACTCAGACAACAATCAGAAACAGCGCTTCGTAAAGCCAAAGATGAGGCTGAGATTGCCGCCAAAAGCAAAACCGAGTTTCTCGCAACAATGAGCCATGAGATTCGCACCCCCCTCAATGGTGTTGTCGGAATGGCGTCATTACTACACAACACAGAGCTTGATGGGGACCAGCGTCGTTACTTAGAAACCATTCAGAGTTGCTGCAATTCACTGATGAACTTGGTTAACGACATATTAGATGTCTCCAAGTTTGATGCTGGAAAAATACAGCTTGAACGCACACCGTTTAGCCCAAGAAGCTCTATCGAACAAACACTACAAGTGGTCGCCGAACGCGCTCAAACCAAGAACATTCAGCTAGTTTCATACATATCCCCTGACGTACCAGAATATCTTATCGGAGACCCTGGACGTATCCATCAAATTCTATTGAATTTACTTTCCAATGCCGTCAAATTCACTGGCGAGGGAGAGATTATTATTAACGCCAGCCAGAGTGGTGTAAAACAAAAAGGTACGCAACGCGGTGCATCCAAGCGGTTCTGGATCACCTTCACGATAAAAGACAGTGGTATTGGTATAAGTAAGACTCAACAGAAAAACCTTTTCCAACCCTTCATGCAAGCTGACTCAACAACCACTCGTAAGTACGGTGGTACGGGACTAGGGCTAACGCTATGCAAGCAACTAGCCTCAATGATGGGCGGCTCTATTGATGTCTACAGCAAACCCGATTGCGGAAGTGAATTTACCGTAACACTACCACTTCGATTATCACCCTCATCAGATCAACCACCCTGGATAACAACACCTCTACCCGCAAAACGCATCATGCTTATAGAGGACAATAAAGCAAGTGCGAAAGCGCTACATGCTCAATTAGAGCATTGGGGGCTGAATATCTATACTGCCACCCGCTCTGACAATGCGCTAAAACTGTTGCGCAAAGGGAAGTTTGATGCACTTATTATTGATAACAATATCGATAATAAAAACGACGCCGATTTAAAAGATGGTATTTCTCTGTTAGATAAAATTCGAAGCTACGATGGTGCATTATCCTCAATCCCGGCATTAATGCTATTTAACTTGGTAGAAAAGCCCAACACTGAAGTATTTGAGAACAACCGCACATTATGTCTATCCATTCCGCTTGAATCCCACCAGCTATACAACAAATTGTCTCAATTACTCACCAACAAAGTTACATCAACTGATCATTTGCCAAATCCGGCACAAAAAGAGAGCCACTGGATCCCTCACTACGAATTACGTATCCTCGTGGTAGAAGATGACCTGGTAAATCAAGAAATTGCGTCCATGATGTTAAAAGAATTAAACTGCCATGTAGATATTGCTAACAACGGTCTTGAAGCGGTAAATGCGATAAAACGTAACGTGTATGACGTTGTTTTTATGGACTGTCAGATGCCAGAAATGGATGGCTATGAGGCAACCCAACTTATCCGTTCTCAAGGTAGCTCTAAGCTCCCCATCATTGCCCTTACCGCAAACGTAATGCCTAAAGACAAAGCGCTTTGCATTGACAGTGGAATGAACGACTATTTAACCAAACCCATCAAACGCAGTACATTAGCAGCATCGCTTAAAAAATGGGCCCCTAAAAACCAACACACATCAATATCTGCTCGACCATCAGAAAAACCCGTAGCTTCATCAAAAACACAAGGCCTACCTACATCGGGTATCGTTTTCACACAAGGGTTGGAAATGATGGGCGGTAAAGTCCCGCGCTATATCAAGCTGTTAAAACTAGCCATTGAGCAACATGACAGCAGCCCGGGCAACATTGAAAAAGCCATTGCTGAGAATAACTTCGATGAAGCCCAGCAATTGGCCCATTCCCTTAAAAGTGTCGGGGCCAATATTGGTGCAACACAACTATCCATCTTGGCATTTAGTATCGAGCATCAAATTCGTGAGTCTTCCACCGCGCCATTAATTCCGCTACAAGATGTCGCGTTACTACAAAAAGAATGGAAAACAATAAAGGCTGCTATTGATGACTACATCGTAGAAAACCAATAGCGCCTGAAATAGTGATTTTATAAAATCGCAAGATTATACGACAGAAACAAGCCTATTTCACACTAATAACAGAAATGTCATAGCACAAGGTTCGACCGGAATATGGGTGATTAAAATCCACCGTAGCGACCTTATCCAACACATCAACGACCATAACCACATGCTGCTCGCCAAACTCATCAATTGCCGTCATAACACCTCCGGCCATTCGAGCCTCTGCAGGCACATCACTCAAGGGGATTTCAATGACTTTGTTGGGATCCGCATACCCATAGCCTTGCTCAGGGGGCACGGTTACAGAAAAACTATCGCCCGCTTCTTTACCCATCAATACACCTTCAATCACATCAAGCAAGATGCCATCACCTTGCACAAATTCCACCGGCTCTAGGCCATCATTACTATCAACCTGCACACCATCATCAAATTTTAAATTAAAATCCAACGCTACATGGCTGCCCTCTTTTATTACTGTCATATTATCCCCATAACAAAAATGGGCGACCAACAAGACATGTTAGTCGCCCTAATCATTCTAAAAACATCAGTGAACTTAATTTGCCAACCTCACATTGCGAGGTCAAGCAAGATCGTTGAATTGTATGCTGTTTTTTAGAAGTCTCAAGCATTTCTCATCATAGTTCAACAACTCTACGACAAGACCAATATGAGAATAGAAAAACAATTACTACGTTTAGGTGACCTCTACGCAGAATTCGACACCATACCGTCGGCAGTTCCATTCGATATAGCACACAGTAATTTATGGTCGAGGATTTCCACTTCTTTTCCATCCACCGCCAACACTCTCTGTTTTTGCAGTCGGGTAAATACTCTACTCACCGTTTCTACTGCTAACCCCAAAAAGTTACCGATATCATTCCGAGACATCGGAAGACGGAAACCTGTGGCAGATAACCCACGAAGCGAGTGACGAGCTGAAAGGCTCAAGAGCAACGCGGCAATGCGTTCTTCTGCTGTTTTCTTACTCAACAACATTAACAACTGCTGATCAGATTGAATTTCTTTACTCATCAATTTAAAAAAGTGATGCTGCAATGAAGGAATTTCAGTAGATAAGGCCTCCAATTGAGTAAAAGGAATCTCACAAATTGCGGCTGTTTCTAGCGCTTTCGCTGAGTTTGAATGGATATTATTACAAATCCCATCAACGCCAAGCACTTCACCCGGTAAATAGAAGCCCGTTACCTGTTCCTCACCATCTTCGGATACAGTGTAGGTCTTAATGGTACCGCTGCGAACAGCGTAAATAGATTCAAAACCATCACTGGCACGAAATAGGTGCTCACCCTTTTTAAGCGGTTTGCTGCGCTTAATAATGTCATCAAGCTCGTTCAATTGCTGCTCTTTTACGGCAACAGGTAAACAGATCGGGTTTAAGCTGCAATCCGAACAAGAAACATTGAATGATCGTGACCGTATTCGAGACGCATTATCATTGCTAGACATGGCACTACCTGCTAAGAAAATTTGCAATATAGTACCATGAAAATAGTGGTTTTTACAGTTGATAGATCAAGGTCAATATTCTAGAAACCTGTTATTGACTGGTCTATACCGTCAGGCCAAGTTGTAAGTCGAACATAACCAATACCTACATTGATGGCTCTAGATAATACGAGAAAAACGACTTCCCGACTTTGCATGCTCCGACAAATAGCTGTCAAATACCATACATACTTTTCGAACAGTCAACCGACCTTTCGGGGTTATCTGATACCCAAACGGTACTACTTCCAGAAGGCCTTGATCAGCATATTCCGCTAACTTTTTCTCTTCTGGTTCAAAATATTGATCAAAATCAATACCATGGGTAAATTCAATCTCTGCTTTGTTAAGCTTGTTATGGCAGATGATCGACATGATCACATCACGCCTAACCTCATCGTCTCGCGTTAGCTCCACCCCTGCCACAATGGGAGACTCCCCATCAATCAAGGCTTGCTCATAATCCCTTATTGATTTGCTATTTTGACAATACACGTTATCAATTTGACTAATTGAAGACACCCCAATCGCAATTAGATCCGCTTCTTTAAAGGTGGTATAACCTTGAAAATTCCGGTGTAGCTGTTCATTTTTTAACGCAATAGACAGCTCATCCGACGGTTTAGCAAAGTGATCCATTCCCACATAAACATACCCTGCTTCAACTAGCCGACTAGAAGCAGCACACATAATTTGAAGTTTTTCACCGGCTAGCGGCAATGCCTCTTCATTCATTTGCCCCTGTGACTTAAAGCGTTGTGGTAAATGTGCATAATTAAACAATGAAATCCTATCGGGGCTTAGATCTATCACTTTCTCAATAGTCTTGTTTACTGAGCTTACGGTCTGATGAGGCAGCCCGTAGATTAGGTCAAAATTCAACGAGTCATACTGGTAATTTCTCGCCTCCTTTACTAGATCTTCAATCATGGATGAAGGCTGTATACGGTTTATCGCCTTTTGCACTTTCTCATCAAAATCTTGAACACCGAAACTAAGCCGATTAAACCCTAACCCTTTTAATAGTCCCAGTTTGTCGGTATCTATCGTTCTAGGATCAATTTCAATTGAAAACTCTCCGCGATCCGGGTCAACCAAGTGAAAATGACGAGAAATCTGATACCACAACTCTGTCAACTGGGGCCCATCAAAGTACGTCGGCGTACCGCCACCCCAATGCATTTGATAAACCGGGCGATTCTCCGCAAATGGTTCCGCCGTGAACTCAATCTCTTTAATAAGGTTATCGAGATAACGCCGCATTTTGTCTTGGTCTTTCGTAATGACTTTATTGCATGCACAGTAGTAGCAAAGAGACTCACAAAACGGCAAATGTACATAAATAGATAAGGGCCGTTTTCGGTTATTGCTCCTTTCAACCGCATCTAAGTAATTTTGACGCGTGAACTCTTCATGAAATTGCAATGCTGTAGGGTAAGAGGTATACCGTGGCCCCGCAACATCATGTCGCTTAATGAATTCCTCATCCCATATATCTAATTCTTTGGGTTCATTTTTTACTAAATACATTATTTCAACGTCCAAATGCCGCGATAATTAGAAAAGGTTGATTTCTTCAAAGTTCCTCTGAAGATCTCCAAGACCACTCTGTCATTGATAATACTAATAACAATGATTTTGCATTATGAATGCTCGCTTAAAAACCGTGTTGACCCATATCAATATTGATTATTAGAGCACTTTAATAAGCGAAAAATGTCAAACCATTGACCTTCCTCATGCATCTACTGCAGCGCTTTATCTTCAAGCCATTACCGCTCTCAACCCACCAACAACGTCATATCCCATAGCGCAATACAACAATAGCATTGACCATTCCATCACATCACTCACTTAAAACACCTCTGTAACTCGCCCGAACAGCACAAAGCTATAGCACCTTACCCTGTAACTACTCGGGTGATATTGGACCATTTTGTCATGGACCAAAAAAATATCTGGCACTATGGTACGCATGTTTCGCAACCAACTCTAACAATAAAGGAAACGAACGTTGTCTGTAATAGTTGACCCTTCCACTGAATGGCATCAATTACAAATTTCTCCGGCACTATAGAAAAACCCAAAAAAATAAAAAAGGAAGATGCATACTTACATCCTCCTTTTTTAAATAACAAAAATACCGGGGTCACTATTTACCTGTAACCCAAAATTCTAACGCTGATAACGAGAAAACACGTCCCATATCTTTTCACTAAGATTTACTTTGTCATTATTAAAGTACGTTAAATGCCCCCCTAATAATTGCCCCTCACCATCAATGGTACAAAAAGCTACTTCGACACCCTCCTCGCAACGAGAGCGCATCTCACAAGATGAATTTCCTTTCTCAAAATACACAACAGAATCATCGATACAACCATTAAGATCCGACCAAGCATCATAAGACTCGGGGGCAGAAAGTCCGCCATTAGGTAACCCTTGACTACTACCATCAAAACGTACCAGTGAATCTGTAGGCGCATGAAAAGAAATCATCGGTAGAGGTACCGCTAAATTGCAATCCTCTGGTGCCATTGGGATTTGAAAAGCCACGGTAGAGACCGCAGCAAAGGTATTACTTGCTTCACAGGCGACTACTTGTGCCATTGCTCCTCCGTTAGATATGCCCATGATATAAATGCGAGAACTATCAACATTAACAACCTGCTTTATTTCTTCGATAAGTGCTAACAAAAAACCTACGTCATCAATATCACCCTCCCTCAAAGCATCTGATGGAATGCTATTCCACGCATTATTCACTCCCTGAGGCCATGCAACAATAACACCGTTATCTTTCGCAATACGATCCATACCTGACACTAGCCGCTCACCAGACAAACCCAATACCACCGGTGACCCAAACCCATGTAAATCAAGAACTAATGGCATTGGGTCTCCTGAGGTTACGGTTGGCACGCGCATTTGATAATAACGATTATAATCTCCAGAGACTAAACCGCATTGATGCACTCCTGCGCCGAGAGGGCCTACGCACGGGGGGCGATCATCTCCATCAGAACCCCCACAAGAGGCCAGAATAGAACCCAACACCAAAATAACAACAAACCTAAACCATATCACTAGCGGTTGAACCATTTTATGTAAAAACATATGCCCTCTTCGCTCCGTTATAAAACATTACTCGTTACATTACTTACGCTATCAACCTTCGTTCTAGCTTTAAACTGAAGTTGAGTTTATTTCTCATTTGCGGTAGCGTCACAGTGCACTAAGAATACTTACAACAGAGAAAAAACACAGATCACTACTGGCCAAAACACTACGCCAAACTGGCCAATTTAAGAATGCGTAAACAACTGACATCGCAGGAACCGGAGATGACCTATAACAATAACAACATGTCACTCTCAACCGACTACGTGAAAATTTTTGTGCAACTGGTTGAAGAAAAAGGCATTTTAGCCAAAGACATTCTCGCTAACACGCATATTGATCCTCTGAATATCAATAAAATCGCCTACATAAATTCAGGTCAACTCACTCAACTTATTGAAAACGCATATGAACTAATTGATGACCCTGATTGGGGGCTGCAATTTGGAGAACGCCTACATATTGGTGCTCACGGCCTTCTGGGTCATATCTCATCAAGCGCGAATAATTCGTTAGAGAGTCTTAAAGTCTATCAACAATTTCTGCAAATCAGAAATCAATTAGTTTCTATTGACTATAAATTACAAACACAATCAGTCGTCATTATCTTTAACATTCATGCAAACATAAAATACCTGCAGCGCCCTATCATAGATGGCTGTATTAGTGGCCTTATTTCAACCTTAACCACCAAGCTACAGCTAAAATCAGTGGATGTGCCGATTCAATTTACTTACCAAAAACCCGAAAAAACCCAGTTACACACACAACTATTGGGTAACCATATTACCTTTAATAGCGACCAAAATAGTGTAGAGCTCCCGTTACACTTATTAACCCAGTCAAATGCATCTGCCAACCCCGGTGTCTTCCACTTAGTCAAACAACAAAGTGAGGTGGCGTTAGCTCAAATCAGTCAACAAAATAGATTGTCGGATATTATCAACCGCCACCTTTTAGAAAGTCCCGAAACATTACTCACTCAAGAGGACATGGCAAAAAGGCTTAATATAACATCGCGCACATTACGCCGACGACTAGGTCAAGAAGGCATAAATTACCAAGAGATTCAAAATTCAGTTAGAAAAAATATTGCAATTGAATACCTCAAAAGTACCTCTTGGACAGTACAGGAGATATCGGATCGATTGGGTTATAGCGAAGAGGTCAATTTCTCCCGAGCATTTAAGCGCTGGGTTGGCATTAGCCCGTCACTGTTTAGGCATCAGAATATTGAAACTGGACATCCTTAGCCCAAGGTTTTTGCTTACAATGTTGACACTGAATATCCACAGCAAGAGGCTGTTTACAGCATTTATGCGTTAACACCTCTACCCTTCTATCTTTAAGAGCCCAGTCTATTGCCCACTGCCGCATTACCATGACTAACGGGAAAAGGGTTTTACCCTTTTCCGTTAATCGATATTCACTTCGCGGGGGATTCTCTTGATAAGCAACCCTTTTCAATACATCAGCATCGACCAATAGGTTCAATCGTCCCGTCAATATATTGGATGCGATATTAAGTTGTTTCTGAAAAGCATCGTAACGATCAACACCTAAAAAAGACGCAATTATTATCAACAACGACCACCGATCACCGATCAAACTACTGACATGAACAAGCGACAAATCTTCCAGTCCACTCTTAGCACTTGAACGAACGCGGCGCTGCTTACTCTTTGCTGTTATCTCCTGAAACTGTGAATCCAAATGTTGTGATAAATCCGGCCATTCCACATCACCGATCTCTATCGGGCATTTACAGTGTTGGCAAACTGCAGCGATGGCTAGCTCATGATTACAACTTGAATGGAATAATCTTTCCGGCAAAACGTTGTCGCCCTGCTCTGCCCACAAACACTCCCATTGCCAACTAAGCAAGGACGCAGAAAATAACCCTAACCCTTTTTCAGTTAATCGATATTCAAAGCGCTTGCCCGTGGTGGAATAAAGGCATTTATACAAAATATCGTTAGTTACAAAAGATTCAAGTCGCCTGGTAAGTGTTGCCCGACTAGCGCCTGTTTTTTGTCGTAACTGCTCAAAACGGCGAACACCTAGAAATACATCACGTAACACCAGCAGAGACCAACGGTCTCCGATGACATCCAAGGCGTCTGCCATAGCAGTATTAACTATCAAAGAGTTCACATTCATAGAGTAATTATATCGAATCCACTAATGGAAATACAAACACCTTAACCAACAAAGCTAAGTCTTATAATAAATGTTACTAGTTTATCTTTATATACAGTTATTTAGGTATTTAATTGATATAAATAATTTTAATGCGTTGATTAGTATCATAATGAAAGTTAGTATGTTTTGAAAGGTACACTTACTAAATCCGATACCAGCGCTATATAAGAGGGCCAAAACCATGCCAATTACACGAGAAAAATCGGTTAAACATACACTTAAACCCAGTCTACACCCCTACTTAAACGGCGCCTGGACACCAAACACCGACGAATATACTGCTACCGACTTGGAGGTAATTGGAGAGATACCGTCAGATATCGACGGGGTGTACGTACGCAACACAGAAAACCCCGTCCTAGAACCCATTGGAAATTACCACCCTTTTGACGGTGACGGAATGCTACATTCCATGTCATTTAAAGATGGTAAAGCGGAGTACCGAAATCGTTTTGTACGCACAAAGGGTTTTGTAGCAGAACAAGAAACCGGGGAAGCCATTTGGGCCGGTATTGCTAATGACCCCAAATTATCAAAGCGCCCCGGCTGGGGGGCACAGGGTCATGTAAAAGATTCCTCCTCAACCGACGTTGTTATTCACGCAGGAGAAATCCTATCTACATTTTGGCAATGTGGAGACGGTTACCGCCTCGACCCATACACATTAGAGCAGCGAGGCACTGAAAGCTGGACTCCTCTTGATGGTATCTCAGCCCACCCTAAAGTAGATGAAAGCACAGGGGAGTTATTGTTTTTTAATTACTCAAAGCACCCTCCTTATCAACACTATGGTGTCGTCGATAAGAACAATAAGTTAGTTCATTACACCGCGGTACCCACTCCTGGACCACGATTACCCCATGATATGGCATTCACTAAAAACTACTCTATTCTTGTTGATTTGCCATTATTTTGGGATCCAGAGCTACTCAAAGAAGGCCACCATCACGCACGTTATTACCCCAACACGCCAACCCGGTTTGGTATCATCCCTCGTTACGGAAACGCTGAAGATGTCATGTGGTTTGAAGCAGAACCAACCTATGTACTTCATTGGATGAATGCATACGAAGAAGGCGACGAAATCATTTTAGATGGATATTTTCAAGAAAACCCAGATCCACAACCACTTCCCAACATGCCAAAATCCGTTGGCAAACTCATGGCAAATGTCGACGAAAATTCTTTTCAATCTAAACTACATCGCTGGCGCTTTAATTTAAAAACAGGAGCCGTTAGCGAAGAACATCTTGATGATCGCATTTTAGAGTTTGGCTCTTTCAATCAACAGTATGCAGGACGAAAAACACAGTATCTCTATTCTACCTGGACAAAACCCGGTTGGTTCCTATTTTCAGGGATAGTAAAACATGACTTTGACTCAGGCGAATCCTGGAGCCTCCCCTTCGGTGAAGACCGATTTGGTAGTGAAGCGCCCTTTGCACCAAGGGTTAACGCAAAAGATGAAGATGATGGCTACCTAGTGAGTTTTATCACTGACATGAAAAAGAATAGATCTGAATGTATTTTGGTTGATGCAAAAAATATTGAAGCAGGTCCAGTCTGTCAAATTATTCTGCCCCATCGAATCTGCAGTGGAACACATGCAACCTGGGCCAGCGGCTCATCCATTCGAGAAGCCCGTAAATAACCCACAGAAATGGCAAGTAGAAATAACCAAGAGGAATAAACAGTAATGGCAGCTAAACGCATCTATATTCTTGGAGGGTATCAAAGTGATTTTGCAAAAAACTGCACTCGAGAAAGGCAGTCATTGTTCGACCTTTTTTCTGATACCGTCAATAAAGGCCTAACATCAGCACAAATAGACCCTAAAGACATTGACGTTGGCCATGTCAGCAATTTTGTAGGCGAACTTTTTTCTGGCCAAGCACATTTGGGCGGTTTCTTCGGGCATGTTGACCCTGCATTAACCTACCTTCCCGCCTCGCGGCATGAAGCCGCTTGTGCTTCTGGGTCCATGGCCTTACTCGCGGCAATGGCTGACCTAGAATCAGAACGTTATGACACCGCCTGTGTGCTGGGCATAGAGCTTATGCGTAACGTTACCGGTAAACAAGCCGCAGAATACCTTCGACCAGCAGCGTGGGCTGAAAAGGAATGGTGCGACACACCCTACGTGTGGCCCTGTGCTTTTGATCAATTAATTCAGCAATACGATACTCGTTACGGTATCAATCATGATCATCTCAATGCGATTGCACAAAAAAACTACCTCAATGCACGTAACAACCCCAATGCTCAAACGCGTAACTGGACATTTAACGAGAACAGCTTCACCACAGATGAAACCGAAAACCCCACCGTTATCGGTAATATACACCGCCAAGATTGCGGGCAAATCAGTGATGGAGCCGCAGTAGTATTCTTAGCCAACGAGAAACGCGCTAAAGCCTACGCCGATAAGCGAAACATCTCTCTCGATGAAATCCCCTACATTAAGGGATGGGGGCACATTAACGCTCCTATGCTATTTTCGGAAAAAATGAACTTAAGCTCATCAAACCCTCTACTTTTCCCTCACATTCAAAAACTATTCAAACAAACGCTTGCTCGGGCAAATATCAATAGCCTTGATAGCATTCAAGGTCTCGAAGTACACGATTGCTTCACTATTACCGAATATATGATACTGGATCATTTAGGCCTTTACCCACCAGGCCAAGCATGGAAAGCGATAGAGGCTGGTGTCACGGCTCCCGGAGGCAAACTTCCTATCAATATGAGTGGTGGCTTAATCGGTGGAGGGCACCCTGTAGGCGCAACAGGTATTCGAATGGCTCTTGACGCCTACAAACAGGTAACGGGTACTGCTGGCAATTACCAAATAGATAATGCAAAAAATATCATGACCTTTAATCTAGGTGGAAGCACTACAACGTGTGCCAGCGTAGTAATCGGAAAAAGCTGAGGCTTGTATTAGTAAACCTTAGGCAGGTATGCCACACTGAACTACGACGCCCTAACATGAGCGAAGAGGTATTAGTGATGGCAAACCTTGAGATTATTTGTGGAGACATTACAACACTCCATGTCGACGGATTAGTATTACCAGCCCACAAACATTACACTCGCAGCCGTGGCCTTTCAGCACAAGTATTTGATATTGCAGGCCCCGAGTTAGTAACTGCTTGTTCTGCCTTAGGTAAATCCCACACCAGCGACACGCGAGTCACAGCAGCACCCAATCTTATTGCTCAATACTTAATCCACACAGTAACCCCTTTGTGGAGCAGTGGCGACTTCGGAGGTGCGTCTTCTCTCGATTTATTGGAACAATGCTACAAAAACTCAATACAACTGGCGTTAGAACAAGGCATTAAGCGCATTGCTTTTCCCGCCTTAGGCACGGGTACAAACAAAACTCCCCACTCCATTGCGGCTCACATTGGATTAACCACTATTTACAAACATAAAGATCAATTTGAAGAGCTTATCATTTGCCTTCATTCAGAGTTCGCCAGGAACACTTGGCAAGACGGTTACGACACACATATTAAAAACCACGACATTGCACAAGCCAGTTAGGAAAACCGTTCTATACTCATAAATAAGACTCACTAATGACATACCAAGCAAGCATGGACGAAACAGAGAACCACCTTAAAGTATTACTGTTAGAAGACTCCGATTCAGATGCATTTCTGGTTATTCGTGAGCTCAAAAACACCTGGAAATCTCTAGCACATCAGCGTGTTTGGGGGCGCAATTCGATGATTGATGCCCTAAGCAATACAAGCTGGGACCTTATTATCTCAGACCATCATATGCCCAACTTCAACTCTCTTGATGCACTAGAAATTTATCACGAATTCAAACTGGATATTCCTGTCATCATCGTGTCTGGGGCTATTGGCGAAGATATGGCTGTCGCTGGAATGAAAGCTGGCGCTCATGATTACATTATGAAAGATAACATGGCCCGCCTTACTCCAGCTGTTGAGCGAGAATTGGCGGAGGTCAAATCAAGAAGAGCGCGCAGAGCCGCTGAAAAAGCCAACATTGCTAAAAGCCTCTTTCTTGCGAACATGTCTCATGAGATTCGCACCCCAATGAACGGGGTTATAGGGATGTCGTCTCTATTGCTAGACACCAAACTATCCCCTGAACAACACGAATATGCCGCAGCAATACAATCCTCCGCCGATGCATTATTAGACATCGTAAACGATATTCTTGATATCTCTAAGATAGAAGCAGGAAAACTGGATATTGACCCCGTCACATTCAATATCCGAGAAACTCTATCCGACGCTTTGGAACTAGCGTCCATAAAAGCAAAAGAAAAAAATATTGCACTGTTTCTAAACGTTGATCATAGCATTCCCAACGAGCTCATTGGAGACCCGGTAAGGATTCGGCAAATCATTCTAAACTTCTGCACCAACGCAATCAAATTCACATCGGAAGGCAGCGTCAATATTACGCTTAAAACAGAATATATAGACCCTTCTAAATGCCATATGCTATTTTCCGTAGCCGACACTGGCATCGGTATGAACGAAGATCAGGCGGAAAAAATATTTGAACAATACACCCAAGCAACCACATCAACAACCCGACTATACGGCGGCACAGGTTTAGGGTTAAATATCTGCAAGAACTTAGCGGAGTTAATGGGTGGAAAAATTGGCGTTGAAAGCAAAGTTAACCATGGCTCCACATTCTCATTCGATGTTTGCTTACCTGTTCCAACACAACAGCGTGACAATCTCCCATACAAACTTAAAGATACGATTGTTGTTATTAGCAATGAATTGGAACATCCACAACACACCTTATCTCTCTTATGTAAGGTAAGAGGCGCAAATGTTGAGCATCACACACCACACTCACTACAACAAGAGTTAGAGACAAAACAAGAAAACAACCCATTTGTGTTTGTGTTTTTTGACACGCTAAAAATGGGAACAGAAATCAAAAATGTCTTTGAAACGCTTGCTCCTTCGTCTAATTTCTCCCTTATATTTGCACCAACACTACCCCAAAGAGGAGATATTAAATATTGTCAAGAACTCGGTTTTAATGCTTATATCCCTCACCCTATTAGAGAATCGCTTTTTGATAAAATCATGAACCATATGTCGTCTCACACACAATCCGCGTACTACTAGCAGAAGATAACCTTGTTAATCAAAAAGTCGCCGTGCACATGTTGCAGAAATTAAACTGCACTGTTGTTATTGCAGATGACGGCAAAAAAGTCGTCGATTTTGCGCTTAGCTCAATGTACGACATTATATTAATGGACTGCCAAATGCCTGTGATGAATGGATACGAAGCAACACAAGCCATTCGCGCATCAGAAAAAGAAAACAACAAACATATCCCAATAATTGCTTTGACTGCCGACGCAATGGATATGGATCGAAAAAAATGTCTCGAAGCAGGTATGGATGATCACATAAGTAAACCCATTGCTCGTGATGCATTGCGCGTTGTTATTCAACGCTACTGTACGGAGGGTAGCGACATGGAACAGAAACACGATATTGGATATAAAGGAGGGAATAAATAAGCCTATCTCCCACACACAACCAAATCATTTCACTGTTCCCATTGCCGCTTGAACTATTCTCCTTTCTTCGACGGCAGTACCCAATCAGGCCGAGGAAAATGACAAGTATAGCCGTTTGGCGTCCGCTCTAAGTAGTCTTGATGCTCAGGCTCCGCCTCCCAAAAATCACTAATAGACTCAAGCTCTGTCACCACCCGCCCAGGCCATAACCCAGAGGTATTGACATCATCGATCGTGCGTATGGCTTCTTGTCGCTGATCTTCAGAGCCATAATAGATCGCTGAACGATAAGAAGCGCCGCTATCGTTGCCTTGACGGTTTTCAGTGCTCGGATCGTGAATTTGAAAAAACAATTCCAGAATTTTTCGATAACTGATGACATCACTGTCGAATATGATCTCAACCGCCTCAGCATGGCTACCATGATTACGATAAGTTGCATTTGGCACGTCGCCGCCGGAATAACCCACACGGGTAGATATAACACCGGGAAGTTTTCGAATAAGATCCTGCATTCCCCAAAAACAACCTCCAGCCAATACCGCTCGCTCGTTTTCCATTATGATAACTCCCCTACTTGGTCTAAATATGCACCATACCCTTCGCCTTCCATTTCACTGCGATGAACAAAACGTAAGGATGCTGAATTGATGCAATAGCGTAGCCCACCACGATCAACCGGTCCATCAGTAAAAACATGCCCCAAGTGGCTGTCACCAAAAGTTGAACGCACCTCCGTGCGGGTCATACCATGAGTGCCGTCACTTAGTTCGGTTACATTTTCTACGTTAACCGGTTTGGAGAAACTTGGCCACCCGCAACCAGACTCAAACTTGTCGGACGAAACAAATAACGGCTCGCCTGAGACGATATCAACATAAATCCCTGGTTGTTTGTTATAAAGAAGCTCTCCGGTACCAGCACCCTCGGTACCGTTTTGTTGCGTTATTCGGAACTGCTCCTCGCTCAATGCAGCAACTGCCGATGCAGTTTTTTTGTACGTACTCATATGCTTCCCCTTGTCACTGCGATAAACCTTGTCGACTTAGTATTCATGTTATCTAATCATATCACCGGCAAAGACAAATCCAACAACATATAATCTTATAAACAGTTAGAGCCACTTGTTAAGACACATAAGAGTAACTCTAACTTTCCAGGAAGTTACCTTTACTGGGCGAGAATTGGGTAACCCTCGATGTAAATCCAATCGCTCTGCTTTGCAGGCACATGACAACCCAAACAATCACTTTTGTAATTAGCGGCAACATTCCTTTCCTTATGATCAGGTTTGAACAGCGCCCACCCCCAACCATCGCCCCACAAAGCATTATCAGCGAACCGCCCTTTCGTATCTTTAATCATTACGAACCACTGTTTAAGGCCAGAAGTTGAATGACTAACGTCTTTTCCCGTGGTGTAATCGCCTTTATCAGAAGCCCTCAACTCCTTGATAATAGTAGCACCATCAGGAAATTCACCCGTTTTTCGAAATGCCTCCACAGACTCTTTCTCTGTATAAACGTCATGAAAACCACTCGCCCCACCATCAGGCACAAACCAAGAACCCAAGTGTGTCATCGACGTCCGGAAAGCTTGTGGAAAACTTATATTACCTTTGTTATCGACATAAGGTGAAAAGCTCTCATCCCCCACTTCTCCAGCGACTACAAGAGAAGAAAAAAAAGCGCTTATCGCGAACACAAACAAACTATTAGCATTATTTTTACCAATCATTTTATGCACCACTATCAGTTACTTTTTTGAGGCTCAACATAACTATTTCGCAAGTCAGAATCATGTCCGCCTGAAGCTTTCATACCTGCACCCTTCCCTGCACTTAGCACGGGGTAATATTGCGTAAATACAAAATCGTCAGCTGCCGCGGTGGCGTGACAGGAATTACATGATGCAGCTGCAAAGGGTTTCGCTGTGGCTGACAGTGTTTTATGGTCTTTACTTGAGAAACTATAATATGCCCAGTTACCAGGATCATCAGGGAAGTGTTTTTTACTTTTGATCGTTGCCTCTAAACCAAGAAATTCTCCCTGAAAATAACCCTTACCACTGACACCAGACTTTGAACCTACCGAAACCAATTCTTTCATCAAAATGGTGCCATCACGAAACTCTCCATTTTTTTTCCAATGAGCCCAACTTTTTGGGTCAATGTAAACATTATGATGCTCTGGAAATGCCGCCTTACCATTATTGAGATCATTGGGTGTAACCGGAGTTCCAACATAAACCCACTCACGGTATCCCGTCGGGCGTTCAAGTTCTTTATCCTTAATAGTAAAATAATCATCTGCTAGCAACGGCCCGGCGAAAGTTACTGCTGCGAAAGCTCCCGCGATCATGGCGCTTGATAAAACACTGTTTGTTAAGTTTAGTTTCATTTTTCAACCCATCCTCTCTAGTGTTTGACTAAAGAAGAAAGCTTAACAAACCGAACTCGGCATGAGAAATAGGGGTTTGTTAGCGAACTATAAGCAATGCTTATAGTATCAAGCTCTGTATAAAGATTTTGTAACGATGGAATGAGTAGTCTGTAAGTTTAGAGGGTTAGTATGCGACAAGGAATCATACGATATTAGCAAGCGGATGATCTTCAGCCGACCAATCGTGGTTACCAACATGCTGTATAAACATATCCAATGCGGATGAGGCAGCACTCTGGTCAATAACAGCGAACTCAACCCTTCGAGACAACGCAGGTTCAATGATAGGCCTATAATCGAGTTCGGGGCGTAATAGTGAAAAACGAGGAATAACACTAACCCCCATGCCATCACGAATCATGCTCTGAATCCAGTCTTCACGCTGACTACTGTAAGCAACATTAAGCTGAACTCTTTCAGAAGCACAGAATTTGACAAAATCTTCTCTAAACTCACAATGAAGCCTATCAACATAACTTTGTTTTGCTATTTCTCTAAGCGGGACCTCGTTCATATTCGTAAATGCGTGACCCTTTGGAAATGCAACAACCATTTGCTCCTCAAATAGGTCAATGTAATTTAGCTGGGGATGAGGTGAGCAATGAAGCCCGCAGAACACTCCGTCTAATTCACCTGAAAGTAATGAGTTGGGGATCGAGTCAAGCGTTACATCGTGAAGCACGAATGAAACCATTGGGTGTTGTGCCTGAAAGTCATCGAGTAAACGTGCAAGCACTCTTGGCCCTATTGTGCACATAATCCCAATATTAAGCTCATCGATTTCACCTGAAACAACTGCCTTCGAGGTCGTTTTTACCAATTGCCGCGAGCGATCAATCTGCTCAAAATGCCCATGTAACGATTTCCCAAGGGCTGTAACTGAAACCTCTCGGCCACCTCGACAAACAAGTTCTCCGCCAAGCTCGTCTTCCAGCCTCCTGATTGCTTGCGTTAATGCAGGCTGCGAAACGAAACACTGCTCAGCTGCACGAGTAAAGTTCAGCGTTTCCGACAGAGCCAAAAAGTAGCGTACTTGGTTAAAATCCATGATCTATCATTCATTATTGATTAGAAATATTAACAAAGAGCCACCTAGTACATAAAGTAACCCCACCTATAGAATACCTGCTTGATAGAGCACCATAAAGCACCCTGCTGCTTTCCTCAAGAAGCATTAGCTTAATGTAAATACAATAGGTAGCAACGAAGTGACGGGGAAATAAAATAAACATTAGAAAAAGTGGATTGATAATTGGCAGGTAATTTTTTCCAAGTAACAAAAAAGGGCACCATACGTAGGCGCCCTTTTTTGTTACTTGTTATTCAAGTGCTTTTCCAAATAACCGTTTATACCTCGGCCTCTTCTTTTTCTTTCTCCTCCGGAACAGCCGGTACCAATAGTTGAGCTCGAATATCTCGCTCAATCTCTTCTGCTATTTCTGCGTTTTCACTTAGGTATTTGGCAGCATTGGCTTTACCCTGTCCTATTTTGTCACCTTTATAGGCATACCATGCACCGGACTTATCAACAAACCCGCACTTCACACCAAGATCCAATACCTCTCCCATATGGTAAATACCTTCACCATATAAAATCTGAAATTCTGCTTGTTTAAACGGTGGGGCCACCTTGTTTTTAACAACCTTAACACGGGTTTCATTACCTACAACTTCATCACCCACTTTAACCGCACCCGTTCTGCGAATATCCAACCGAACAGAGGAATAGAATTTTAGCGCGTTACCACCTGTGGTTGTTTCTGGTGAACCAAACATAACACCAATTTTCATACGTATTTGGTTAATAAAGATAACCAAACAATTTGCGTGCTTCACACTACCCGTCAACTTACGTAATGCCTGAGACATCAACCGTGCCTGCAAACCGACATGGGTATCCCCCATATCGCCTTCTAATTCTGCCTTAGGTACCAAAGCAGCAACCGAATCAATAATGATCACATCAACCGCATTTGAGCGAATCAACATATCGGTAATTTCAAGCGCCTGCTCTCCGGTGTCTGGCTGTGACACCAACAAATTGTCAACATCAACGCCGAGCTTACCCGCATAAATCGGATCAAGAGCATGCTCAGCATCAACAAACGCACAAGTAGCACCTTGTTTTTGTGCTTCTGCGACAACTTGTAACGTTAATGTCGTTTTACCTGAGGATTCTGGGCCATAGATTTCAACAATACGGCCTTTTGGTAACCCGCCAATTCCCAAGGCTATATCCAGCCCCAAAGAACCCGTAGAAATTGCAGGGATTGCTTGTTGTTGCTGGTCCCCCATTCGCATTACCGAACCTTTACCAAATTGACGATCTATTTGTGATAATGCTGCACTCAGCGCTTTCTTTTTGTTCTCATCCATATTTCGATCCTCAACGTTGGTACGTATATTTGGTGCACGCACTTAAAATAGTTGTTTGAATTACACCGTGGCAGTTAGATAACCGCAAAACAAACACTGTAAATTTGAACAGTATTATTACACAAGACTTCCCACTTCGCCAATATCCTCTGCATTTTTTTTATTCTTTTCTTTCCATTCCAGCGCCCTAACCAGCAAGCCTTGCAATGCCATTGCAACCGCCCCGCGTCTCACTGCCGCTCGATCACCAGGAAAAATCATTCTTGTAGCATCTATTTGACCTTCTACTGCCCAGGCAATCCACACCAAACCAACAGGCTTTTCCTCAGTTCCACCACTCGGTCCAGCCAAGCCACTAATAGCAACTGAAAACGTAGCCTTTGACTTTTTTATAGCCCCTTTTGCCATCTCCTCAACAACGGCCTTACTCACCGCCCCATGTTTTTTCAATGTTGCTGCTTTAACAGCTAACATTTTTTGCTTAGCATCGTTCGAATAAACAACAAAGCCACGATCAAACCATAACGAACTACCGGCAACAGAGGTAATTGCAGACGAAACGCCCCCTCCTGTACAAGACTCTGCCGTACTAATCAATATGCCTTGGCCTTCTAGTGCTTTTCCTATATGTACAGCAAGCTCATCTGCCACAACATGACCCAAATCCACCACGTGGTTGGCCCCTTCTATCCAATTAATTAGGCGCAAATACTACCGCAGTTTTTATTTGCAAACACGACTTTTCAACGATCTTAACAATGAAGGCCTAAACCGGTTAACTCTCAAACAAAAGATCCCACGTTAAGGCTAGATCCCATGCCAAATGGACTATATCATTGCCCTTTTCAACACACTCAAATAGATAAGCGAATTTCAATGACAGCCGTGACAGACCAACTCGCAAAACACACACCTATGATGCAACAATACTTTCGCATCAAAGCTGATCACCCTAGTGAATTGGTATTTTACCGAATGGGAGATTTTTACGAGTTATTCTTTGATGATGCCAAAACGGCAGCCAATCTTCTGGATATCACCCTCACCTCCCGCGGAAAATCTGGCGGCGAACCAATCCCTATGGCTGGCATTCCATATCACGCAGCTGAAAACTACCTTGCCCGATTAGTAAAGATAGGGGTATCCATTGCTGTCGTGGAGCAATTTGGCGACCCCGCAACAACCAAGGGTCCGCTTGAAAGAAAAGTAGCAAGAATAGTTACTCCAGGCACCATCAGCGACGAAGCCCTACTAGAGGAGCGCAGCGAAAACTTACTCACCGCTATCTGTGCTGAAGGGGACCAAATCGGTATAGCCTCTCTCGACATCGCCAGCGGCCGCTTTATTATCACGCAATGTACTGGCTTACCTGCACTTGACGCCGAACTTGCTCGCCTAAGCCCTGCAGAGTTACTTGCACCTGACAACAGCCAGCTGAGCAAATATGCGAGTAAACGCCCGGGGTTTCGCGCGCGCCCTATTTGGGAGTTTGATACAGAGTCAGCTCAACGCTCACTGATACAACAATTTCAAACGAAAGACCTTTCTGGCTTTGGGTGTGAAGAATTACCTACCGCTATTGCTGCAGCAGGCTGCTTACTGCAATACGCAAAAGAAACCCAACGTGGCGCCCTGCCTCACATTCGTGCCATCAAAGTAGAGTCACTAGATGACTGCGTTGTTCTGGATGCGGCTACGCGAAAGAATTTGGAGCTCGTTGAAAATCTCCAAGGTGAATTTGAACATACACTTGCCTGGGTTATGGATAAAACCCAAACCCCAATGGGCAGCCGTTTGCTTCGACGCTGGATCAACCGGCCCATTCGCAACCGAGAAGTGCTCACATCACGCCAACAAGCCATTGAAACATTGCTTACCGATTATCAATACGAACCACTACAAGCCATCCTTCATCAAATTGGTGACATTGAACGCATCTTAGCCCGCGTGGCACTTAAATCAGCACGCCCACGAGACCTAAGTCGGCTCAGGGATGGACTACAGTTGCTCCCTGATCTACAGCTCGCACTCGCACCTTTTGGCATTGAAATCATTACCACCATTGCTCAACGTATCAGCACTTACCCTGATCTTGCCGAACTGCTCGACAACGCGATCATTGAAATACCCCCTGTATTAATCAGAGATGGTGGTGTCATCAAGACCGGCTATGATACTGAGCTCGATGAGCTTCAATCACTCAGCGAAAATGCGGGAGCCTATTTAGTTCGGTTAGAAGAACGGGAAAGAGAGAAAACGGGCATATCCACGCTAAAGGTTGGTTACAACAGAGTGCACGGATATTTCATCGAAATCAGCAAAGCCAACAGCGCCAATGCACCCGATGAATATATACGCCGTCAAACCTTAAAAAATGCCGAACGCTTTATCACGCCAGAATTAAAAGCATTTGAAGATAAAGCGCTCAGTGCAAAAAGCCGAGCCCTTGCCAGAGAAAAGGCACTCTACGACGAACTTGTTGACAAGTTACACAACCACCTACTGGAATTACAAAACAGTTTCGAAGCGGTATGTGAACTTGACGTACTCTCCTGCTTCGCTGAGCGAGCAGACACACTAGCATTGTCGCGTCCAGAGTTAGTAGACGAACCAGGTATTCACATAACTGCTGGCCGCCACCCCGTCGTTGAACAAGTACTTGAAGAGGCGTTCATCCCTAACAACTTGATGCTAGATAACCATCGAAAAATGCTAATCATTACTGGACCAAACATGGGTGGTAAGTCAACGTTTATGCGCCAAACCGCTCTGGTTGCTTTGCTTTCTCATATCGGCAGCTTTGTTCCTGCCGAGCACGTTCGAATTGGCCCAATTGACCGTATATTTACACGTATAGGTTCTTCAGATGATCTGGCGGGTGGTCGATCTACCTTTATGGTTGAAATGACAGAAACGGCAAACATCCTTCACAACGCAACCAAACACAGTTTGGTTATCATGGATGAAATTGGCCGAGGCACCAGCACGTTTGACGGTTTATCATTAGCCTGGGCATGCGCTAATTACTTAGCACTGAAAATCCAGTCACTAACTTTGTTTGCTACCCATTATTTTGAGCTAACACAGCTACCAGAGTCCGCATCAGGTGTTGTCAACGTTCACCTTACCGCTCACGAAGAGGGTGACAAAATTTTATTTTTGCACAAGGTCGAAGAAGGTCCAGCTAGCCAAAGCTATGGATTACAAGTCGCCAAGCTAGCCGGGCTACCTGACTCAGTCATTGAAAACGCCAGAGGAAAGCTAAAGCAATTAGAAAACCAGGAAATCAATAATACGGTGTTATCTAACGCTAATTCCCCTATTCAAAGCGATTTATTCAGTGAACCAGCAAAAATACACCCGGCGATAGAAAGTATCAGCAAGCTTGACCCTGACTGCCTAAACCCTAGACAAGCTTTAGATATGATCTATCGACTTAAAGAGCTGACAGAAAAAAACTAATATTCCCGAGGCATAGTAATAGATGCATCAATACTAACCCTGTTCATCAACGACAAAGTAACGTAGTATATCGCGCTGAATAAAGCTAAGAGAGAGGACTCTAAGTCATGACATTTGTGGTAGCCGAAAATTGCATAAAATGTAAGTACACCGACTGCGTTGAAGTGTGTCCTGTAGATTGTTTTTACGAAGGACCCAACTTCCTTGTCATCCACCCTGACGAATGTATCGATTGCGCGCTGTGCGAGCCAGAATGCCCCGCTAATGCCATATATTCTGAAGACGAGCTTCCCGCTGACCAAGCTGCGTTTGTTGAAATCAATGCCGAGCTTGCCGAAGTATGGCCGAACATTACAGAACAAAAAGATCCGTTGTCAGACGCCGATGATTGGGACGGTGTCGAAGGTAAAGCAGATAAGCTTGAGCGCTAGCTTGACCAACCAAACAGTATGAATATAAAAGGGCAGTTTATCTGCCCTTTTATATGGGCAAAATTCAAGTAAAGCCCCAAGCAACAAATGGATGAATATTCAGAAGCAACGAGAAAACATTTACGTTCGGCTTAAAAACAAATAAAGCAAGATTAAGAAAAAATAGACTGCAACAAAAGCACGCACATAAAAAAAGAAGGGCGACTTACGCCGCCCCACCTCGCTTTGAACAATCCTTTGTTCTGGCTTCCTGCCGAGTCTTCCTGACTTCATACTATCCCTGTAAATATCCTATCCCATTCCTTAACGATCCGTGTTTGGGCTCCTGCCCTTTATCCTTTAGAAGCATCCTGCCTCACTTCCCTGTACAAGCATCCTTACTCAACGACCTAGAGATCCATCTCTATGCCCCTTGCCTCCTTGGCTACGGATATAAATTTAACAGAACCTCCAAATACAACAAGTAACCAACAATATAAAACAGGTGTCACTGACATCAAGAAAAAAACAGTATGTCTATATTTTTCAACAGCTTATTCAATAATAGATTTATCAAATAGCTTCTATCAGACAGCGTTTTGATAACTTATCCTACAACGCGCGTAAGATATATCGCACACTCAGATAGGCAGATGTCCTACGCCGCAATTCTACGTTAATTTTCCCTTTAATTTACAACCAACTAACCCAAGTGTGACTATAAAAACCAATAATGGCGACAACAAACTGACGCCAAATTATCTTTTGAAAAGGAGTGAATTATCGCCAACCTCCCTTTTATTGGGTTTATTTTCTAATAGATAAGCATAAAAAAACCGCCAATCTAGGGCGGTTTTTTTATGCTTATCTATTAACAATGATTCTCAGCTTACACCCCGAATAAGGATTCTCCTGACAATCCATGCTTCTCTAACACATCCTTTAATCGCTTCAACGCTTCCACCTGGATCTGTCGAACTCTCTCACGAGTCAGTCCAATCTCACGCCCAACCTCTTCAAGAGTGCTCATCTCGTACCCTCGAAGCCCAAAACGACGCGCTATAACCTCTCGTTGCTTATTCGGCAGCTGATCCAACCAGTAATCAATGCTGCCTTTTAAATTAGTATCCTGCAGAACCTCTGCTGGATCAGACACCTTAGCGTCAGGAATCGTGTCTAGCAACGATTTCTCCGAGTCATAACCCATAGGGGTATCTACAGACGAAACTCTTTCATTAAGGCCCAGCATGCGTTTAACGTCTTGCACCGGTTTATCTAATAAATCTGCAATCTCTTCTGGACTAGGCTCATGATCAAGCTTTTGAGTTAACTCCCTTGCAGCCCGAAGATAAACATTAAGCTCTTTAACAACATGAATAGGTAGTCTAATGGTCCTAGTTTGATTCATGATGGCACGTTCAATCGTTTGACGTATCCACCAAGTGGCGTACGTTGAAAAACGGAATCCGCGCTCAGGATCAAATTTTTCTACCGCTCGAATTAGACCAAGATTACCTTCTTCGATCAAGTCCAACAAAGAGAGACCTCGATTAACGTAGCGACGAGCGATTTTAACAACCAAACGAAGGTTGCTCTCAATCATTCGTTTACGGGCGTCATCGTAACCCCGTAACGCTCTCCGTGCGTAATATACTTCTTCCTCTGGTGTTAACAGAGGAGAAAAACCAATTTCGTTTAAATACAACTGGGTAGCATCCAGTGTTTTCTGAAAACCTGCTTCCGTTTTCTTTACTTTGACGCCTTCATTTTGCTTTAAAAAGGCATCTGCATCATCCCCTACTTTTCGATGCTTGGCCCTCAATTCCGCTGCCCGCTCCTCAAAAGCCCCTTCAATTATATGATCCTGAGCGATATCACAGAGCTCTACCTCAACAACTGCCTCCACTACCGCCTTCACCTCAACAACTGCCTCAACAGCCGCTTTTATCTCAACAGCTGCCTTCACCTCAACAGTCGCCTTTACCTCAACCTCTTCCCTTTCTGCTTGCATCATTATTTTTCTCATCCCACGCAAAAGGTCATTTACCTATGCAACACCCCAACCTAATTTACCAATCCAACCAGGTCTACGTCACATACATACAAACCCAAAATCAACCCACCGTTAAACGGTCCCGTAATCTTATTACCTCTACGCTATCCGTTCCCTCTAGCGCTTAGGCAAATAGGCCAATGGATTAACGGGCTTCCCGTTTCGACGAATCTCAAAATGTAATTTATTTCGATTCGCACCACTTGATCCTATTTCGGCAATTTTCTGCCCAGCTTTAGCATAATGTCCTTCTTTCACTAAAAGCTTTTGATTGTGTGCATATGCACTTAGGTAAGAGTCATTGTGTTTTATGATGATCAGGTTTCCATAACCAACCAAACCCTGACCGCTATAAACCACCTTACCAGACGCTGCCGCATAAACCGGTGCCCCCCGGCGCCCAGCCAAATCGATCCCCTTATTCACATTCCCTCGACTGGAGAATTTAGTGATAACAGAACCACTCGTTGGCCACGTCCAAACTATGTTTACTCTTTTATGTCTTTGATTTGCAACTTTTTCTTGTACCGGTTTGATCTTGGTTTCTGCTTTCTTATAACGTTTCTTCTTGTATTGGGTTATTTTTTTTGAAGATTTGTTGGTTTTTCGTTGCTTTGTGACAGGTTTAACAGCAAGTCGAATTCGCTGCTCTGGAAAAATACTATAGGGGTAACGAATACCATTCGACCTTGCAAGCTCTTTATAATTACGATGGTATCGCCATGCAATAGAGAACATCGTATCCCCTTTGGCAACTATGTGAACACCTTTGGTGACGGGGGATGGGGCCCGATAGAGGTCAGTAACAGGAGCGAAATTATTTTGACTGCACGCAATAAGATGCAGACAAAAAATCACACTTAAAACCACACGTACAATCCTGAATCCCATTACGTAAAAAGCACCATCCTATGAAATCAGACTAAAAACACGGCCTAGTAACTACCTAATCGCCTTAGACCAAAAAGAAATAACCAAATCCACATTAATCTCAAAAAAGTCTACCCAATTTATCCAAAAAAAAGAGTGATTGTCATACTTTCCCTAATTATGAATTAAGTGCGTTATAAAATATTAGCTCATTTTATAACGCGCTACGCGCTCAATACCCAAAACAAAAACAATTGCAAACAAGGCCAAACCAACACAATAAAGTAATTGATGGTCTTGCCCTACAATCTCAGCATACTGAAACGGCATAAGGTTTTCTTGTGTTAACGGCACTTCCACACCATGACTATTCATTCGCCACGTTAACGTGTGCTTCCAGGGCCACACTTTGTTTAACGATCCCAACATAAACCCTGTCAGCAACGCCATAGTTGCCTCATGATAACGAGAGAGCAACCATGATAAGAACCGTGAGAAAACCATTAAGCCAGCGATACAACCAGCGGCAAAGATCGCCAGCACTCCCACATCAAACCCTTTAATCGCGTCCATAACATGACTATACATGCCTAACAGCAATAAAATAAAACTCCCCGATATACCCGGCAAAATCATTGCGCAAATAGCGATAGAGCCCGCCAGGAATAAACTTATAGAGGTAGCCTCAACCTCAGCAGGGCTTAAAACGGTAATGCTGTAGGCTGCTACAGCCCCAAAAGACAATGATAATATATTCGAGACACTCCAGCGTGTAATTTGTTTCGCCATGTACAGCGATGATACCAATATCAGTCCGAAGAAAAACGACCATAATAAATTGGGGTATGTTGCCAACAAATGTGTGATAACTCTAGCAAGGCTCACAATACTAGTAGCGATCCCCAACATCAAAATCAACAAAAAATTACCATTCACTGCTGCCCAAAAAGCCTTTGGGCCCTCAGAAAACAATATCTTGACCGAACCTGGCCCAACCGACTTGATACTATCGAGCAGTTCTTCATAGATTCCAGTCAAAAAAGCAATAGTGCCCCCACTCACACCAGGAACTACATCAGCAGCCCCCATTGCCATACCCTTTACATACAATAGTGAATGCTGCTTTATATCAGTCATAGTTAACCTTATTTATCATGAGAATAGGAAGCTGCGTCAGCAAACATTTACATCATACTGACAACATTAATAGGTTCTTACGCCAGAGCGAAGCGGCACAAAGTAAACATCCTCGATGATCTCCGTATCAAAACCATCACTGGTGCGTGTAATAAGATGCAATTTCTGCTGTTTCTCTTGCTCCCCTACTGGGATAACAAGTATTCCGCCAATACTGAGCTGTTCTAACAACTCCTCTGGCACATCCTCTGGTGCCGCAGCAGACAATATCGCATCAAAAGGGGCCTTTTCCTTCCAGCCCATACACCCATCCGAGTGACGCAGGTTGACGTTGCGCAACTTCAGCAACGACAAACGCTTTCTCGCTTTGTCTTGCAACGGTCTAATCCGCTCAACGCTATTCACATGCCCTACCAAGCGCGCCAACACGGCGGTTTGATAGCCTGAGCCGGTCCCAACTTCTAAAACGTTTTCTCTTGGTCCGCGAGAAACAATAAGCTCACTCATACGGGCAACAATATATGGTCTTGATATAGTTTGGCTAAACCCTATGGGCAAGGAAGAATCCTCATAAGCCCGATGTGACAATGCCTCATCAATAAAAATATGCCGCGGTGTTGTACGCATTACTTCCAATACATCAGAATTAGTTACGCCCTGCTCATGCAACCGTTTTACCAACCTTTCCCGTGTTCGTTGGGAAGTCATTCCGATCCCTGCTAATTCAATACTATCCACTAATGATCTCTCTACTCACTCACGGGCACTCGCCAATGATATTAGATTATTGTTATTATAAGCACCGGACTGGCACAACACTCTATTGTAAAAGAACACAGTAAAAACAGCGAGCAAAATTCAACCTCTATCCCTGTCTGTCTAGAAATATGCATAGTTATCATTTCACAAGGCGCTAGGACAATGCTTTGGGGAGCATTATACTAAGCTATCAGCAGCGCTAAACTAGGTCTCGCTTTACCCATTAAATAATGAAACTCTTTTATGCAACGGAATCGCAGCCAAAGCTCCTCACCAACCATTCGTGAATACTATCAATAAGCGTACAGATAATAGCATCAATAACAGCACCCCCTTCAAAAAAGCCTATGCCCGCTTCCCTATCGCGTACAAGGTCTCTTTAGCATTCGCCATCATGTCAGCACTAACACTATGTGTTATGTGGTGTATTGTTTCCTCGAACCTTAAAGGCTTAGTATTAGACCTAAGCGACACCGTTGGCCAATCACTTGCAAGCCAAACAGCCAACGCATCCGCAGAGCTTATTCTAGCGGAAGACCTACTAAGCCTTAATGTTATTATAACAGAGGTCACCAAGGCGCCAATGATTGGCAGTGCAGCCATTATCAATACTGAATACACGTTACTGGCTCATGCAGGAGAAATGGACTTTACCCATAAATCAACCTTACGTAATCTCAATGCTACAAGTACTTCTTCACTGGTTACGCAAGGTTTATACATCGCCCCGATCACATTTCAAGATGTTGTTGCTGGGTATGCTTTAATACACTTAGACAAATCGCTCATCACATCCAACATCAACCAATCTTTACGATGGATGTCTTTGGCGACATTGTGCATCTTCTGTATCAGCATTATATTTGCCTTTATTCTAGGCAAACATATCACCGATCCCATCAAGCACTTAAGCCTAGGCACCAATGCCTTACACATGGGCAATCTGGATTACCGCATAACCGAAAAACGTCACGATGAACTCGGGACGCTCATTAATAGATTCAATGAGATGGCACAAGGAATGAAAGAACGCCAACAACTCACACAAACCTTTCACCGATACCTGGATCGTAACATTGCCAACGACCTACTCGCCAATTTAGACAACCCAGCCATTCCAACCCAGTATGTCAATGCCAGCGTCTTGTTTGTAGACATTGTCGGGTTTACTGCCATGTGCGAAAAACTGGTGCCAGAAGAAGTCGGTGAACTACTCAATACGTTCTATCGCTACACATTAAAGGCCAGCAATATTTTTAATGGTACTGTTGATAAGTTCATAGGGGATGGTGTGATGATGATTTTTGGCGCACCACAAAAAGACGATCAACATAGTCTAAATGCTGTCTGTTGTGCGCAATTACTCTTAGGACAAGCAAATTCCTATAACCAAGCGAGAAAAGCAATCAACCTTCCAACAATCCAGTTTCGTCTGGGGATACACAGCGGAGAAATGTTAGCGGGCACATTAGGCTCAGACGAACGAATGCAGTATACCGTTGTTGGCGATAGCGTTAACCTTGCCGCCCGACTCTGCGGACTTTCGCCCCCAGGGAAACTTGTTATCAGTGAAGCAGCCTACCAAGGTGCCGGAGGCAACAACCGACTCACAACCCAAGACCAGAAGTTGCTTAGAGTAAGAGGCAAATCTGCAGAGATACCCACCTATACTGTTGACACCGTGAAGCAACCTTATGCAGACAAAATCATCTCTCATATTGAGAGCTTTGACAACACAATGCTCAAACATCAAACCAGAGCAAAAGACAATGCGCCAGCCTAAATCAGCGTACATGCCCAATACTACTCGCTCCTTACTTTTGGCAGTCACATTATTAGCCCTTTCAGGGTGTGAATTACTTAATGCTTCGCGAAATGAACCAGGAAGCACTATTGGAAGCGCCCCTCAAATCAAGAAATCGCTTTACGCATTTAAGATTAAGCAAACCATTAGAAAAGGACAATGGTTAATCAGCGAGCATCAATTACATCAAGCCATAGAAAACACAGATCAACATTCATTTCTAACGGCCTTTTACATTCGGCACTACTTATTTGAACAAAAACGCCTAGCCCCCGACCTCGTGACATTTGCCAAAAAATCTTTGCAACAAGGGAACACTAAAACAGCCTCACGCTGCTATCAAACACTAAAAAAATTACACACTGCCGACAGACTCAAACCTGAAATCATCAAAATCGCCAAAGCACTATCCATAGAAAAAGTAGATTCCAATGCGAAGCAACAGAACATACTTAGTGCCAAACTAGATAAAAGCATTCAACAGGGACAACTTATTGAAAGCTCCCAACTCATCACCGAACTGCAAGCGCTTAAATTGTTATCAAAAGAGGTACTTGCAAAAATAGATAAAGCGAAAGGGGTGCTAACTCACAACGCCGACCTCCTTAATGAAAAAGCCGACTTATTCTATCGAGACGGAAATATCCAACTAGCAAAATCTTTATGGGAATACCTATTAAAATTCGACCCTAACAACCAATCAATTAAAAGCAAATTATCTCGAGCCGACAGGGTTCTAAAGAATATGCATGAGCTAAGAGAAAAACCGTCTAACAAACCACCAATTCACGCAGCAAACGTAGGCAATCCACAAACACCATTCTAGCCCCCCTCCAGGGATCCATAGTAACGACCTCAATTGAACTGGAGGTGCCTATAGAAAGGGATTAAATACCGGAAAACCGGGCCAGAGCCAGCCGAAGCTTTTCGGGTTTAAATGGCTTAACGATAAAATCATCCATACCCGCGGCGTAACAAGCCAGCTCATCACTTTTTGCAGCGTGGGCGGTCATCGCAATGATTGGTGTTCTATCTCTACCTTCCCTTTCACTGTCCCTTATGTGCCTTGTTGCAGTAATACCATCCATTTCGGGCATTTGAATATCCATTAGTATCATATCAAACATTTCCTTTTCGAAAGCATCTAACGCCAAGCGACCATTAGCGGCAATCACAACTGAATGTCCTTGTTTTGTGAGAAAACGAATAACAATTTTCTGGTTAACAATATTGTCTTCAACCACCAGGATATGCATAGGTCTCGAAACCGATTTCTCCGTAATCGCTTTCGTTCTTTCAAATGTCGTTGCATGCAATATCCTGAAAGGCAAATATATGGCAAACTCACTCCCCTCTTCCGGCACAGATGAAACACTAATAGACCCTCCCATAAGCTCAACGAGTTGTCGTGAGACGGAAAGCCCGATGCCAAGCCCTCCTGTCTTGCGGTTCATGAATTCTTGAGCCTGATGAAAGGCATCAAATATTTTTTCTTTCTGATCATCCGAAATGCCTACTCCTGTGTCACAAACAACAAATCGAAGCCAACAAAAATCATCGCCTTTATTAACATTGGTTGCCTCGCCAAAAGTCTTTCCAGTAGAAAACACAATGGGGCTTACTTTTATCTCCACTTTCCCTGCATTGGTAAAACGAACAGCATTTTCAATCAAATTCCTCAAAACCTGACCTAATCTATTAGAATCATTTTCCAGGATATCAGGAACATCCTTTTCTATAGTGACAACCAGATCGATCCCTTTGTTCTTTGCAATAATGGAATTCATCTGAACAATTTCCGAGATCAAAGCTCGAACTGAAAATGAATGAGTATCCAATTCAATCTGCCCAGCATCAA
>MAAC01013431.1_pt1 | contig 45051 bp, 38 predicted proteins | sample 1115981 | NCBI WGS metagenome assembly MAAC01 (sample SAMN04961126, study PRJNA320927) | seawater metagenome | isolation source: sample BD02T64 sea water enriched with oil for 64 days | place: USA:Gulf of Mexico | collected 2013-07-27 | reverse complement strand
GTTACTTGCTTAACTGCTTCGATTTTGAATTCTTCTGTATATCGTTTGCTCTTCATAAACACCTCTAATAAAGTTAGATTTTAACTCATTTTGGTGTCTAGCAAACCCTGGGAAGTCCAAAATTGAATATCAGTTCTCTAGCATTGAATAATATTGATCTCTCTAATCAGAGGTTATTGACTCACTTAGCGTTTGGCGGATTCAGATTTCAGAACATTGATCTAGCTAATCAGAGTCGACTGACTGAGTTAAGTCTTAGTGGAGTCACGTTTAAAAATATTGATTTATCTAATCAGAGTCAGTTAGCAAGCCTGTCTATTGGCTCCTCGGCGTTAGTCAGTCTTGACCTCACTAACCAAAGCCAACTTACTGAGTTCAGATGTGTACGTAACATATCGCAAACGTCTCTCACCCTGCCTAGTCATGGTAAGCTCGTTGACTTATATGTTCACAGCTGTCCAATTACCAGTCTAGATTTATCCAATCAGAAATACTTGGACAACTTACTCATAACATCTGATGTTGGGAGTGTTGAGCTACCAATCCAGAGTCAACTAGTTGACATATCAATTACGTCCGACACACTAATCCATCTTGACCTCTCTAATCAGAATCAACTGGAAGATATAGACCTAGGGGCCAAAGGGCTTGGCAGCCTTGACTTTCCTATTCAGAGTAAATTGGCTAAAGCATCAATTGGGACAAATTCGTTGGTAAGTCTTGACCTGTCTAATCAAAGCAAACTAACGAATTTATCTTTAGTAGCAAATGCAATGGGTTACCTAACTCTTCCTGATCAGGGCCAATTGAATGACCTATTTATAGTGGGTAATCGCCTTGATTCTATCGTACTTCCTAGCATTGATGTTTCAAACCAGATTCAATTAACGGATTTATCAATTAGCTTTACCTCAATGACCAGTCTTGACCTTTCAAACCTGAATCAACTGACTTCCGCTGATATTGATAGCAATCCCATGACGAGCATTGAACTTCCTCTTCAAAGTAATTTAATTAATTTGGATATTGAAAATAGCTCACTCTTCAACCTTGACCTATCTAACCAGAATCAATTGCAGGATCTAAAAATTAGAGACAAAGTGCTAACGAGTGTAAACACCTCCAACCTAGTTAATTTGACAAATTTAACTCTTTATCTGGAGGCTGTGACAAGTATTGATCTCTCTAATTTGAGTCTGTTGACTTCCTTTTATATTTCAGACGACAATTCAATAACGAGCCTTGAACTTCCCGTTTTTGGTAAAATGGAATCGCTGAGTATTGATAACAGCTCACTTATCAGCATTAATCTCACTAACCAAAGCCAGCTAACAACTCTAGATCTAAGTGGCATCCCTGCACTTACCGAAATTGATCTCACCAATCAGAGCCAGCTAACAACACTATCCCTACGTGGCAGCCCCGCTCTTACCGAAATTAATCTTTCTAATCTGAGTCGATTGCAGTACATGAATATTGAGGATAGTGCCATAACAAGCCTTGACCTCACCAATCAGGGAGAGGTGACCAGATTAGACCTTGAGCCAAACCCTGCACTTAGCAGCATTGACTTTCCTGATCCGAGCCAACTTTCATACTTACGCCTTACCGAAACCAACCTTGATCAAGAGACACGTACCTATATAGACGAATTTCTCATCCCGAGTGGCGTGAAAGTAACCTTCTAGAAAAATAAACGTTCAAATGGCCAAAGCGTGCCCCACAGACAGGCCTTGCAAATTAACTGTCTGATTTTGTGATAATTGGTGGAAACGATGCAACGCACCGTTATACTCCCGACAAATCGTCTCTTGGCACATCACATAAATAACCATTTCGGAAACAATATGTCTAAACCCATTTTGCGTTTAATTTCGAGTTTGTTAATAGTATTCACTGTAACTATAGGCTGTAGCAAAAAAAATGATCCTGCAACAGGTTTCATAGACACTCCAGCCAAAGGAGAGTGGTATTCACCGAACCTTGTTGTTGAGGGTTGGGTTTTTGACCCTGAATTAGTCGATTCTGTAGAGCTTATCCTGAATGGTGAGGTAGTTGCTGTTGAGACTACAGGACTTGCAAGGCTCGATGTTGCATCAGCTTTTCCTGAAGTTTCAATGGCCGCTAGTTCTGGGTTCAGAATTTCGGCAGATCTTTCAGATAAACTAATAGGTAGCGATGTAATTCGAGTTGAAAGTGTCGACAAAAAGCAAGGACGAACGATTTTAGGTCAATTTGAGCTAACCGAAAACAAAAATTACAATTGGAAAGACCTGCTTAAAAACCACGCAGATATTAATGAGGATCCATTTTATCTGGCTGTTGCAACAAGTGGACTTCGCGGTGCAGTAATAGAAGAGATGATCAGCACCTATAAAGAATTTGACACCGGAACGGTCCGGTTAGGATTAAGAATACCTATATTGTACATGAGAGCAACTAAAGGGGCTGAAAAGGACTGGGTCTTTGATCCAAATTTTGACACCGATACTAAGGGCTCTAACGGAAGAAAAATAAATGATGATTCGCTAAATAATATTATCCAACTGTCAAAGCAATTTAAAATCCCGTTAATGGTTACGCTAAATGGGGGCGTATGGGCAGATGCGAGCGGAACTTCACCCGAGTGGGATCTAATTGACCACCTTGAAGAAGATCCAAATAACTGCCAATGGACGTCAAATAAAGAAGTATTAGCTGATAATTATCTCAGCGAGTTACCTGGCTCTACATCCTCTCCAGAATTAGCACGATCCTTAAGCTTGAGCATTTATGCTGATCAAGTACGAATGTACAAAGAGAGAAACCTAAAGTCAGCAGCCTCCATCATTAAGGGCTTTGCGGATGAGAACCCTGAACTTTTTATTGGTATAAATGTTGACCCGGACGTCTATATCAATCCCTTTTTCGAAGGGGATGAATGGTTTGACTACAATCCATTAACTATTCGTCAGTTTCGTGAATGGGTATCTGGCACCGGCCCTTATGCAAAAGGCGGAAAGCTTGAGAAATGGAAATACGGGCCCTCCTTGACATTGCAAGACGTTAACCAAACGTCAGGTCAAGAATACAGTAAATGGGGCGACGTAGAGGCACCCATTCCCGGGTTAGAGTTCTGGCGTAATGATTGGTTTGTCATATGGAAACAATTCAGGCGTCATTTGGTTCACATGCATCACGAAGATATCACTCGATGGGTTTCAGAAACGGGTATCCCCACAAGTAAAATATTTACTTCTCAAGGTTTTGCCGATGTAAGCAAATTTATTATGCCTTTTCCGATTTATATTAAAAGCCCGGGTAAAAACTACGATACTGCAGGCGTTAGCATTGAAGGAGCTAAGCCCGATCATGGACACCTTGGCGCAATAATGTATGGTGCAACGGCTCGAAATGAAGTGCGCATGGAAGAAGAAAATGACTTCTTTTCTCAAGTGCAAATGTTCGATTTAGACTGGGCAGTGCCAGAGTTCAACCTTGCTAGCATTAGCGAACCGGCTGCAACACCTGATTACGAAGTATCATACGACGCATTTCGACAATTGCTGAACAGTAACGTGCGTTTGATATCACCGATGGCATGGAACGGTTCTAATGGTATTTACGCTGGAGAACCTGGCTTTGTTTCGTACACCTCTTGGAGAAACACACCTCAAGAGCAAGCCTTTATTGATTTCGGTATTGCGCGACAAGGCCTATCACGATATTCAAAATTCTGGCCATTTGGCTTTAATAGCCATCGAAGCGACGATGGCTGGAAAGGTATTAACTCCACTATCGATACAATACCTGCAAAACTAATTGTTGCCTCAAAGCTAGATAATAGTAGCATTCGATCTGGCCAGTTTTTTTTAAAAAGCCCTGGTCAATATGAACTAGTCATTAAAATTGAAGATTTTAATGGCACATTGAATTTAGATATCGAAATTAGTAGCGGCAAAGTGAATGGCAGTTCCACGAACATTCAAGCAGAACTGGTGCCGATCGAGGAAAATGTATATAAGCTAACTATCCCAGAGTCAAAAATCCCTGAGAACCCGGTCAATATGACCCTAGATTTTGTGGGCCAGAAAAAAGTAACCCTCGATTACATAGCATTAATCTCAACTGAGACTAATTAAGAACCCACCTACAAAAACCAACACATTGAAAAACAAAGAGATAATACCAAAACAGCACAGGCAGTTTTTATCTAAGCTATGATCGCAAAAAAGACCGTGTTGAAAGCCCCGTAGGAAAAGTGGCCTCAGCACGGTCACTCCTTCACCGTTAATCATAGACTTTTTTCCGAAGGGCTCTTATTATTCGGCTGACGAAACGCTTCAACCGAATAATCATTAAGCAACTAGGGATGATGTAGATTTTCCATCATATGCCGAATATTAATGCGACGCCCTTTTATGGTGTGAGTAAAACCGAAATGATAGGGTATTGTTGTGATCAACGTGGAAACTAAAGATAATTTACTACCTAGCCTCTCCATCTCCATTGTATTGTATCGCCCAGAGCTTGAGATACTAACACGCACACTGGATAGTCTGCATGAAGCTTGGGCAGCAGTATCTTCTGGGGCCTGTTTGATTCTGTATTTAGTCGATAATAATGAGCCGGATTCAGAGCCATGTAGTTTGCCCGACCTTGAACACCATTACCCTTTGTTTTGTTCTGAGTGGATAATTGGCCATGGCAATATTGGTTATGGTAAAGGGCATAACTTGGCGATTTCGCGAACAATCTCTGACTTTCATTTAGTGCTTAACCCCGATGTATTTTTAAAAAAGGATTGTCTTGAGCAGTGTTTACGCTTTTTTGAGCAGCATGAAGATTCCGGCCTCGTTGTTCCTGAGGCGCGATGCGAAAACGGTCAAATGCAGTTTATTGCAAAACGCTACCCTTCTATATTGGTTCTTTTTCTTCGTGCATGGGGTAACCCTTGGTTAAATCATCGATTTCGCCATGCTTTAGAACAATATGAATACCGCGATAAACTGCCAGCGCAGAGTCCTGTTGAAGTTAACATCGCAAGTGGTTGCTTTATGTTATTTAGAACTGCGTATTTGCAGCGTGTTGGCGGCTTTTCTCCTAATTACTTTATGTATTTTGAAGACTTCGAGTTGTCATTGCGGTTTACAAAGGTAGCAAAAATAATGCACCTGCCATCCGCTAAGATCACACACTTAGGGGGTGGGGCAAGCACAAAAAATTGGCAGCATATTCGTATGTTTATGCGTTCTGCCGTCACGTTTTTTCGGCGTAATGGCGTTAAATTGGTCTAATGCAAGGGTGATTGTTACGCGGCCTGTAGCGATGTCTTTCCCTACGTCAAGGGGTAAGGCGTAAAAAGGGCAAGCCTTGCGGTTTAAATGGTTTTTGTCGATAGCGTAGCGCTTTTCCATTATACTCCGCTCATGATAAAGCATGGGTTGAGTGGAGCCTTTCGACCTGCTCAATGTTAAAATGCTCAAGTAGCTGTGTTATAGGCCGTTGCGGCCAAAGTGATCTATGAATCCCGAGAAAAACATCATCTTTGTTATAGGCATGCACCGAAGTGGTACGTCTGCAGTGACGCGCTTGGTTAATTTATTAGGCGCTAATTTAGGCAATCATTTATTAGAGGCCATGGATGGGGTTAATGATGGGGGCTTTTGGGAGAATGAGAAAGTTGTTGCTTTTAATGAAGCGCTCTTTGGTGAGCTGGGTATTCATTGGTACAGCTGTCAGAGCGTGCAGCTCGACAGCCTAGACGATGCGCGATTAACCCTACTGAAGCAAGAGGCTTCTGAGCTTATAGCGCAAGAATTTGGTGAGCACGGCTTGATTGCCATTAAAGACCCTCGCATTTGCCGCCTTTTACCTTTTTGGTTGGATGTAGTAGAAGCCTTGAATTACACCCCGCATGTCATCCAGGTTCTCCGTGATCCCATGGAAGTTGCAAAATCATTGCGTAAGCGCGATGGCTTTCCGCTGACTTATGGGCTGTTTCTATGGCTGCTTTACACTGTTGATAGTTTAAAGATTGGTGGATGCTCAAGCGTTACCGTGGCGTATGCCGACGTTCTATCAAATTGGCGAGACGTTGCATCAAAGCTTACACAATTACAGATATTTGGCCCTGCTATTTCAAATGAAATCGATGCTGAGCTTCAAACCCAAATTGATAGCGAAATTTCGCCCTCTTTCAGACATCAGACTGCAAATAATGAGTGGGCTACCGATAAGTTTACTGTAATCGTCCAGGCTGTATATCAGCATTTGCTTTCCCCTGTGTCGGGATCGCAGGAGAAGATTTATCAGGCGGAGTCGTTTATTGGTGAATGGCTAAACCATGAAAGTTCGATGGTGGTTGAAGATGCAATAAATGCGCAGGTTTTATCTGGCCAAGAGAAAGCTCAAGTAGGCGCCGAGTTGATGCATGCTCAGACCATTATTGTCGAGCGAGAGAAAAACATCGAATGGTTTAAATCTCAGATTGAAGATCAAAAACAAAAACGCCAATATGCTGAATCGATCGTTATCGAACGCGACACTTGCCTGCAAGAAAGAGACAAGATCATTGACGAAAAAGAAGCATTTATTCAGAAATTGTTAAAAAGCAAAGCCTATGCTGAGTCAATTACTTGTGAAAGAGATCAACAACTGTCTCAATTAATTATAAAGAAAAACTATGCAGAATCGGTTATTTGTAAAAGAGATCGACAACTGTCTCAACTAATTATAGAGAAAGATTATGCAGAATCTGTTGTTTGTGAAAGAGATAACCAACTATCTCAATTAATCATAGAGAAAGACTATGCAGAATCAATTGTTCGTGAACGGGACGCTCAATTAAATACACGAAACAGTCAGTTAGCAGGAATTGTTGAACTTAAAGAATCTATGGAAGCAACGCTTCAATCAAAAGAGCAGGAACTATTAAAGATAACCTCACACCCTGCACTAAAACCTCTTATTAAATTATTTATTTCAGGTCGAGACTGTGAAGAAACAGAATAAAAAAGAATGCATGAAAAAAGTAATGGTTGTGTTACCTATCTATGACGGCTTAGATGAGACGCAGCGATGCGTGAACAGTACGCTGGCCTCTCTGTCTGCACAACGCAATACAATTAAGTTAATCCTGATCAATGACGCATCCCCCAATGCGACGTTAACTGAATGGTTGAGAACCGTTGTTGCCGAGTTTGATTCTAAGAAGGCGTTTGACGTACAGCTTATTGAAAACGCAACGAACAAAGGATTTGTTGCAACCGTCAATATAGGTATGAAGCTGAATAATGAGGATGATATCATCCTCCTAAATAGCGATACCGAAGTCTCTTCAGATTGGGTCGATCGCCTGGTTGATGCAGCGTATTCCGATGATAGTATTGCAACGGTGACCCCCTTTTCAAACAACGCTGAAATTTGCAGTTTTCCTAAAATATGCGAAGATAATGCTTTCCCTCTTGGCCTGAGTGCGGCAGATATAGATAAAAGCATGGCTGCGCTTCAGGGTGGTAATGTTGTAGATATGCCGACGGGTGTTGGCTTTTGTATGTATATCCGCCGAGATGCATTGTCTCAGGTGGGTTACTTTGATGAAGAAACTTACGGCCGAGGCTATGGCGAAGAAAATGATTTTTGTGTAAAGGCGTCTAGGTGTGGGTGGCGCAATGTATTATGCACGAATGTCTTTGTTTTTCATGAAGGCGGGGTTAGCTTTTCAGATGAAAAACTGGGGCGTATACAGGATGCTATAAAAATAATAGATAGGCTTTACCCCGATTATAATGGGCAGGTTCATGAGCACATCCAACAAAATCCCGCTAAAGCACATCGCCTGTTAGCCTTGTCGCAGCTGTATCGTGATAGTGATAGACCGACCGTTCTTCATATCACCCATGAACTGGGTGGTGGCACAGCTCGACACGTGAATGAGCTATGCGATTATAACAAGGGGGCATTAAACACCCTGGTGCTGCATAAAGGTCCAAATGATACCGTTGTTTTGTTTTTTGAAAACCTTCTAGGTGAGACCGTAGAGTTTGAGCTGAACGAAGGCGATCAACTAACACGCTTGCTTAAATGGTTGAATGTAGGCTATTTGCATATTCACCATGTGATGGGCTTACCTGCGATGGTGTTTCATTTAATAGAGACGCTAGCTCTACCTTATGATATTACATTGCATGATTATTATTTTATTAATGCCAACCCTACATTAACCAATGAACAGGGCCGTTTTTGTGACGACCTTGCTACCCGTGATGCATTATGTGCTATTGCCAACCCTATACCAGACAATATGCCTGCAGAAGCATGGCGAGTCGCACAAGGAAAAATGCTGGCCGCGGCCAATCGGGTAATTTCTCCTTCGCAATATACGAAAGAAACTCATGCAATTTACTTCCCCAATCTTCCATATTATGTTGCTTCTCATCCAGATTGGGAGCTTGGAGGGGTGTATCCAGAAGTGAAATCAACTCCTTGTGGTGAAGGAGAGAAAATCAGGGTCCTTTCTATTGGGGCACTGAGCCGCGAAAAAGGCGGGGAAACGATTGAGAATGTGGCGCAACTTGCCTCAAAGCATGATTTTGAATTTCATCTATTAGGGTATGCGTATAAACCACTAGGCCAGCCTGTTATTGAACATGGAGCTTATCGCGATGAAGCACTCTTGAGTTTAATTGATGAGATTGACCCGCATGTAATTTGGTTTCCATGCCAATGCCCAGAAACCTATTGTTATACATTGAGTGCAGCATTCCGTAGTGGCCGCCCAGTGATCGCGACCAACTTAGGTTCGTTTCCTGAACGAATAGCTGACCGCCCTTGTAGCTGGATAAAAGATTGGAAAATGACGCCTGAAGCTTGGACTGACTTTTTTGAGGAAGACATAAAGCCTTTTGTTAGCACCCCGCAAACGGCAGCCTGGCCCTTGCAAACTGCATGCAATAACGAGAACCTATTTTATCGTTTTCGTTATCTGCAAGGAATAGAAAAGCGCAGTAAGCCATTAGTAGCTCAGGCCTCAAAAAATACTGAAAATATAGCTCTCGATTTTTTTGAAAACCAATTGAATCGAAGCTTGCAGGGTAAACCACAAATAGATCTGGGTAAAAAAGAGCGAGTACTGCGTTTGTTAATGCGGCTGCGCTCTCATCCTATGATGGCGGGAATCGTAAGGCTAATCCCTTTTAATGTTCAGCGCTCAGTAAAGCGCCGCCTATCATCTCGCCCGTTACACGAAGTCATACATCAACCTAAGGATTGATGTATGGCGAGATCACTATCACTAAAAATTCATGCAGCACCTTCCGGTGCTTCCTATATTAGCGAGCAATATCGATGACCAAGCCATCCAAGCTAATCTCTTCAATATTGTAAGCTGTCCGACAGGAGTGATTATCACTCTCTCGCTTAGGAATCGACGCGTCATACAGTATCTCTTTGGCTTCATTAACCACCATGATACGAGCAACCTGTCGGCTTTCTGATGTTGCGTAATTAATCAACATATCACCACTTTGGGTGCGATAAACACTTGAGCAGATATCGGAGTAAATGGTTTTATCCATATCAAACTCCCACACGGCATTGGCTGTTCGCGCTAGCGGGTCAATATCATAAATAGAGACCAGACTGTAATCCAACGTATCACCCACATCCGGCAATTTGATATTCCCTTTCCCATTATTAAATAACATCAACTGACTGCCGTCGGCTGAAATGGATAATGCGTGCTGCCCTACTGGAGGAACGCCTGTGACTGTTAACGCTAATTTCTGTAAACTGTTTGGAAAATTGGTGAACCAGAACTTTCCAGGGTTCCCAAGTAACCAGTTGATCTTGTTAGTACTGTAATCAACACTAATCACAAAATCTTCTCGACAGGACATAATCACATCATCGTTAGCTGCATCATAAATAACAGAGTTCATATGACACCAATCAAAGTCATTCATGACAAAGGCACTAGGGTCTTCTCCATTGGCTGTTATATAGTTAGCAACAATAGTATCAAGATCCCAGACACGTAGAACCCCCCCTGTCTTTGTGGCTTCAATCGCAACTGACTCTGGCTTAATCTCAACACCGTCATCAAACGCAATTGTATTTAGAAGACCTTCTTTACCTAATTCAATATTATGATGAGAATCCCCATAGCCACTACCGCCAATCTGATGAGCGCTATAACTTCCGTCCCAGTCAAAACGGTATATTGCATTACTGCGTAACGCACCAACGACAAAACTATCCCCATCAAAAAATGACGCTCGAATTTCTTCGCCGGGATCTTTTGGCATCCATCGAGTTTCACCATCGGCATCGATAATAATGGGGCTAACTGGTAGAGAGCGTACAAAAATAAAGCTCACCGGTGGCTGCTCATTGCTACTGTTGATTGTTATCGCTGGAAGAGCTGCATCCGAGACAAATCCTGCGGTAGTGATTGCACTCGTTTGGGCTTGCACATCACCATCTGCATAATGCAAATTAACGGTCACGCTATTTTCAAAATCCGCGTACAAACCAAATACCGTGAAGTTAATTTCCTTCTGTTTTTCATCAACCAACCCCTTCTGATTGAGGTAATCAAAAGAATACGACACGTTGACAGGCTTGCTGACATTTCCAGTCTTTGTGGCTATCGAAAAGGAAACTGACTCCAACTGATTTAAGGCATCAGCAACAATGGTCCCATTTTGGGAAAAAACCATATCCTCAATGGGAGAAAATGAAAGGGTGAAAGATCGTGACTCAGGATGATGGCTTGACCCGCCGCAAGAAGCCAAAAAGGCCATAAGAAGCCCAATAATAAAAAAAGGTATGATTCTTCTGGGGAAATCCATAAGTAACGCTCCATGCCATAAAGATATCATGATGCCGGATTGTACGGATATCAACCTGAAAGCTGAACGACGCTATAGAGACTGAAAACATCCTTATTTACCAGCATTCACAAATGAGATTGACCAATCCTCCCATAGACATGACGTAATTGCAAAAAGCGATTGACGATAAAGCTGCATGAAACGGCTAACCATTATCAACCCCTGCTCCTATTGAATAATCTAACACCATTAAAGGAGTGATAGCTACAAAAAACAATAACACCCCGTATAACGGGAAATAATTTGCCACAAAAGCCAATGGCAGCAACCATATGCCATTTACAGCCGAAACCGCCAACGTCACCCGTCGATGTGATTCCCAGCGCCTAGACAGTATCTGATACCCATGGCTACGGTGCGCCTCACACCAAACCTCCCCTCGCAACATACGTCGAATGAGCGTTACCGTCGCATCAACCACAAACACACCACATAAAATCACCCAACTCCAAATCGACATATCCGTCGTTGCTGAGGTAGTAATAGCGAGCAAACCTAAAACAAAGCCTAGAAAACCGCTACAAGCATCCCCCATAAAAATACTGGCTGGTGGCCAGTTCCACACCAAAAAGCCGCACACACTCACAACTAACCCCATAAATAAGAATGCCCATTCGTATTGTGCCTGAAACAACAAAATGAGCGCCCCACCTCCAGCGACCGATACCGCCTCAACGCTTGCAATACCATCAATACCGTCCATAAAATTAAACAGATTTAGTAACCATACCAGCGCAATAGTCAATACGGGATAACCCAGCCATCCAAGCTCCAGGTCAAAGAAAACTAATGGAATAACCGGAAAGGCAGACAACAAAAACAAAGCGACTCCTGCAGCCAAAAGATGAAATAACAGTCTGTAACGCGCAGGGATATGTTGATGGTCATCCCAAAAGCCCACGCTAGCAACTAAGCTCCCGCCGATCAATAAACTCACGAAGCTATCAAATGACAACCGCTCTTGGAAAAAAAGCACACTGATAAAACACAAAAAAACCAGCACAATAGAAATGCCCCCCCCGCGCGGAGTTGGTGTAACATGCGAACTTCTCTCATTCGGAATATCAATTAACTGCTTTCGGTGAGCGTATGCTTTAAATACAAAGGTCAGCCCGACCACCAACAAAAAACACAGCACAAAGATTAGAATATCCAGCTTCATTTATTCACCATCAATTCTAGCTGTAGGTACTGAGAGCATTTTTTGAAAAGATTCATCCACTGTCCATCGTGGTTTCCAATCTAAACTTTGCTTAGTATAAGCAACATCAATTTCAAAATCCCCCAGTAAGCGATTAGCCACTTCAGACTTCCCTACTAACATTGCAAAAAACCGCATTAGAGAAACAGGCACAGGAACCAAACGATTGGGTCGCCCTAGGTGTTGCGCAATTAACGACATTAAACGTGTTGTTGAAATGCTTTCACCATCCGCAAGTAATAGCGTCTTACCTCCAACAGGCTTATCAATACAATCTCGAATCACATCACAGAGATTGTAAATGCTAAGAAAATCTCGACGATTATTCACTGCACCAAAAGGTAAAGGGATTCCTTTCGCTACGACGCGTATCAACTGGCGTAGATTCCCTTTCACCCCAGGCCCATAAACCAAAGAGGGGCGTAAAATCACCACATCTATTGAAGAAGTTCTACCCAGTTCAAGCAATACTTGCTCCGCTTCCCACTTTGATATTGCATAAGCGCCTTCTGGAGCAGGGACAGATTGCTCGGTGTAAGGTTTATTATCTCCCTCTCCCAACACCTTGATTGTACTCAAAAAAATAAACCGTCGTGCTCCTGCTTTCGCCGCAGCCTTTGCTAATTGGAGTGGTAGGTCTCGATTCACTTGACGATATTCATCGATAGGATCAACACCGCTCTCATTAAGACGGTGGGCAATGGCGGCGGTATGAACAATAACGTCGTTCTTTTGCAAAGAATCAGTGGATCGCTGATAATAGGGTAGCTCTCTACGACTAATACCCTGCACGTCATAGCCCTCAGAAACCAACCAAGAACATAGAGCACTTCCAACAAACCCAGTTGAACCCGTTACCAAAATACGACTCATGATTGCCCTTCTAGCAAATCAGCATAGGCTTACTGAATTATTGCCATAATATTTTCGTTAGAGAAAAACTGCTATAGTTATTGATCTCATGCTCAACCCCATAACACCCGTTACCTTAGTCTAAACGGGCATTATACAAAAAAACATCAACAAACATGGTAGTTTTTCTCAACAAATATGGCATTACGCCAAAAGAACGCTAGCTCCACCACTAAATCACTGACAAAATACTCCGCATTACCCCCTAGAACAGACTCACGTGCACAATCAAAATACACAATCTATAGGTAACTATTATGAAAGCGTTTATTGCCCCCGCTCTTCTTGCCTTAGTGCTTAGCGCATGCTCAAGCTCTTCTGTTGAAAAGACAACCGATTCATCAAACGCAATTAATTTCGGTGAAATCCCTGCGAATTATGCCGACCAAGCCGCAAAAATACTAAGGCAAAAATACAAAAGCGCCACTATTACCATCAATACACCCGAAACCTGTATTATGGGCCAACAGAACAGCGCCCAAGAAGACGCAGGATGGTGCTTTACCTCTTTTACTCATGACGAAAACACAATGAATCACGGCAAAGCCTTAGTCAGCCAATTTTTCATTAAGGGTAGCAACGTTGAACTGTTCAAAGAAATTGCCGGTATTGCAGATTTTCAAAGCACAAAGCCTACTAACCTCACACTTCGAACTACTGATGACAAGGTTGAATTTCGCCCAATAGGTGCCAAAGCCCAATAAGTCTAACCCTTAATAATTAGTCAATTGTTATACCATGGAACTCTTTTAAGCGACTACGCTCACGGCGTAGTCGCCAAGCCGCATAGAGTCTCGCTATTCTCACCTGATACCCTTCCGTCCGATAGCTTCCTTGAAATATTTTTTCCTCAGCTATCAGCGCAAAATCCACACCTAAAAAATGGAAAATAGATGACAAAGTTAGTTTGTGCTCTATTAATAATTGATCATTCGTAATTACTAATAGTTTTTCTGCCGAGAACACCCGTTTTAATCGGTCTATTTGCGAGCTAAAAAAACCACGATCAAGATAAGAGTGATGCCGCCAGGATGAGCCCCACGAAGAATCCCCCTTGTCGGCAAGAAGACGTTTATTTTCTACCCAAAAGGCACGCAAAATACCGAGCCTCTCATCCCCCCGACCTTGCTCCATAAAGTAATGAGAAATAGCTCGATCCACGGGATTTCTCACCATAAATATCGCTTTCATTTCAGGGTTATATTTCATTAATTTTTCAGGTATCTGTTCCCAATAACTGTAGATAGGTGTCGCATCACAGACCCATTGCTCTCCAGCATACCCTTCCATTAATGTTTTATAGCGATCATCAATATCCTTATCGGTTAACGTCTCAAACATAGGGTCATCAAAAACATGCGCCTCTTTACCATTAACCACAAAAATATCAGGATGCTGTGATAAAAAGTGTGCCAATGCGGTGGTACCGCATTTTTGACCACCAACAATAACAAGGTTCATTCTCTTGAACGCAATCGACATTACACCTTGATCCATTCGGCTTGCATCGGCACAGGAAATAGCCCCGTAAATTGTTCCCGAACATCCTCTATCATCTCTAAAGACAACAGATCATCTTGGCGGCTAATCAATTCCGTTTGCTCAAGCGTTGGGGCATTCACGATACGCATTCTAAAACGATAGACTCCCTTTTGAAAACAACATTGCATATGCACCTTAACCGCCCCGACAGAATGACCGCTCGGTATCGGTATCCGTTTTCCCGTCAATTGCAGCCCCCTTGCGTCCACCACCTCCAAGATCAAAAAGGGGTGTGACAACGGAAGAGCATTCTCACGGAATGTTTCAACATCCAATAAAATACAAATACTTTCGTTATATTGCAGGGCGGCATGAGTTCCAAAACCATCAATTTGCGCTTTTTTGACACCCACACCATCCAACGCGAAGCCTTTTTCAACTCGACTTGACTTAACCTTCTCCCCTTCCGACCCAACATTGTCCGTCTCTTGAATTCGCTGTAAATAATCCATTGTCACATCATCAGGCAACCCCACATTGATGACATTACCCTTATCAAGCAGCATAGCCTTATCACAAAAAGAACGGACAGCAGCTAAATCATGCCCTACAAAAAGTAATGACGTACCTCCGCGTATAATCTCATCAATACGGGTTAATGCCTTCGCTTGAAAGCGCGCATCACCGACAGACAGCGCCTCATCAACAATCAATATATCAGGATCAACATGCACCTGCACAGCAAACGCCAATCGCACCATCATCCCAGAACTATAGGTTTTTACTGGACGCTCTATGAAGTCACCGATATCCGCAAATGCAACAATATTCTCATAACGATCATTAATTTCTTGTTTAGACAATCCCAAAATAGAGCCATTCAGGTACACATTCTCGCGCCCAGTAAATTCGGGATCAAACCCAGTCCCTAATTCCAGCAATGCTGCAATACGGCCCTCTACCACCACCTGGCCGGACGTTGGTGGTAATGTCCCAGCAATAATTTGTAATAGCGTACTTTTACCACTGCCATTCAACCCAATAATACCAAGACTTCCACCCTGTAACATTTCAAAGCTTACATTGCTTAACGCCTCAACGAGCTGACAGTGCTCTGTCTGAAACCGTGAAAACCAATCAGCAAAAAAAGGGCGTATAACGCGATATGCTAATGGCACCAACAAACGGCTTAACGGTGTTTTCCACACCTGGTAAGTTTTTGAGACATTTTGAACTTTAATCACAACTTGACCTTTCTATTCAATCACGAAAGTTAATGAACTGGAAAACCACCATACTAAAAAAAACACATACTACTTGTATAACTAATAATTGACGACAGTTCAGCGACGTCATTTATGTTTACACGGAATAACCAAACTGTTCGACATAAGACTGAACAATAGGCATATATGGTTTTAAGTAATTTTCATAATGTTTCCATTTCCCGTCTGAAGATTGATATATAGGTTTTCTAACCTGATCAAACGAGGGGGTTAATATCCGTAAAGATTTGGCATGTTCGTAAAACCCCTCATAACTCTCAGTAGGCGTTACACCAAGAAAATCAAAAACAGCATTTATTACGTTATCATAATCCGAAATAAGCTCCTCATATTTTACAATATGCATATTCAAATCGAAATGCTCTCTGTAAGTAGAAAAAAGATCAAAAACTTGTTTATAGCGCTGAAAACACTGCTCAATAGTCAAAAGATGATTCATTTCTCGATTATTAACAAAGTGCTGCTGAAAATTACTAAGGCAAACATCCAATGGGTGCCTTAAAGAAAAGATAAACTTAGCTTCAGGAAAAAGAGAAAGAATGAGTGGAATATGTATCATATTCAACGGCATTTTGTCGATTAGAATAGTACCTGCATTAAGCTTACCAACAACACTAGCTACATATAGAGAATACACGCTTCTAAGATGGCTTAAGTCACCAGGTGATATTTTCTCTAGATCATTGGGGTACCGTAATTTTAAATCATTAACTATCGCTGCCTCTACCTGACCCAATGATTCCCCCTCGCTGACAGTGACAATATTCTCTTGCGTATCAAGAATAGTATCAAGAAGGGTTGTTCCTGACCGAGGAAAGCCAATCATAAATACTGGCTGGTAGACACACTGAGAATTTTCATTTACAGGAAGCTGAAAAACATTAAATTGTTGATACTTCTTTACCACATCAGCCACTCCCACCTCTAGCATTCTTTTTTTCAAAGCGCCCAAGTTAGTATAATCAGACCAAGCTTCATCATAAAACCCCTGTTCGTCAAAGAGCTTTGCTCTTGCAGCATATAAATCCAATTTGATATTAACATGTAAATCAGGATTACTAAGCAGGCTTTCCGGCACTAAAATCAATGGGTATTCATCGGTTTTTGTATACACATTGATTAGCGCTTTTTGTGCATCTAACCCGGGACGAACCCCTAGTAAAAGTTCAGCTTTTCTAATCACCTGTAGTGCATCAGCAAACATTTTTGCATGAATCAAATAAGATAAAGTAACACTTAAATCTACCCCATCACTTTCTGAGAATTGTTCCCTAGACAGGTAATAGCCTTTTAATGCATCAATGCTTTCTTTCGCAGCAACAGTCTCTTTTTTGAGATCTGCGCACTTAACAAGTAACAAGTGCGCTTTCACAAAATAATTCTCAAGTTCGACAAGCTGATTTGCTGCTGCTACTGCATCGTCCAAACGCGCCATTTTGCAATACAACTGAGCCAAGCAATAAATAGTTTCTGCATTATCCAAACTCGCATCAACTGCCAGACTTTTCTCGAAACAGGTTGCCGCCTCGCCATCCATAAGCCGAGCCCTATAAGATTTTCCAAGCCTCTCATAAGCCGTTGTTTTCTGAAAGGTGTTTTGTGATAATTTTAAGGCACGAACATAAGCATTACAGGCCTTTTGATACTTACCAAGATGGTAAGAAATTGCACCTTCAAACTCAAGCGACTGAAATGTGTGCATTGAACTTTGCTTATTAAGCTTCCTAACTAATGATAAAGCGCGAACTGAATTCCCGCTGTTAAACGCATCAAATGCCTTCTGTAGATAGTTGACTTTTACTGTTGTCATTTGGGGTGCTTCACTTTATGGTTGACTCAATTAACGTTACCGTGCGTACATTATTATCACGCATTTCAATACCTGACCCTCTAGGCCTCATACCCAAACTGATCAATATAAGCCTGAACCAAGGGAACGTATGGCTTCAAGTATTTTCCATAATGCTTCCACTTTTCTTTAGAGGATTGATATATAGGCTGCCTTACTTGATTAGCCGACGGTGTCGCTATTCTTAAGTTTTTAGCGTGAAGGTGGAAAGATTTATACGCATCAGTAGCTTCAATCTTAAGAAAATCAAAGATCGCCATAACCTCTTCGTCGTAATGCGAAACTAGATTTTCATACCTCACTGTATACATCTGAAAATCAAAACGTTCCTGAAACACCGAAAACAAATCAAACACCTGCTTATACCGCTCGAAACACTTATCTATAGTTAAAAGTCGATTCATTTCAGGGCTGTCTGAGAAATGCTGTTGAAAGCTACTCAAGCAAACATCCAATGGATGCCTAAGACAAAAAAGGAATTTCGCTGTAGGAAAAAGTGAGATAATTAACGGAATATGAATCATATTGAGTGGCATTTTATCCACAACTAAATCCGATTCTTCCACATCACCAATCAAACAATTAACATGCCGAGCATAAACCCCTCGAAGACAATTCAGCTCATCGATCGATATCGACTCTAAATCACTTGGGTAACGCAACTTTAAATCATAGACAAATGACTTAACTACCTGGGCCAAAGATTCTGTTTCACTAAGCGTTCTTATCGTTTCTTGTGTATCAAGAATAGTATCAAGAAGGGTCGTTCCTGAACGAGGAAACCCGACTAGAAACACAGGCTTATAGCCTGGGCTATAACCTTTATCGGCAGATAATGTCGCTACATTCGCTTTCTGATAGGTTTTAACCATGTCGACATACCTATTATCACTCAACGTAGCCTTTTTCAGTAAACCAAGGCTTGTAAAATCAGCCCATGCTGAATCATAGTCCCCCTGCCTATCGAACAGTTTAGCTCGGGCAAAATACAGGTCTAATTTAATACTTGGAATCAGATTAATATTTTTTAATAATGAATTAGGGATATATTCAACCGGCGAAGCATCTGGGTGCGCTTTAGCCTCAATTAATGCTTTGTACGCATCCAATCCTTGGCAAGCACCAAGTAATAACTCAGCCTTCAAAATCAACTTTTCTGCCTCAACTAACTTCTCAGAATTAATCAAATGGGGCAAAAAATTACTCACATCGACTCCATCTTCTTGGGTTAAATGATCCTTAACCAGAAAGAAGTCTATTACAGCAGATAAACTTTGCTCTGCCGCAAGTGTATCTTTTTTTAAGTCAGCACATTTGATGATAATAACTTGAGCTTTCACAAAATAGGCCTCGAATTGCAAAAGCTGCAAAGCTAATTCTTTCGCTCGGTCTAACTGCACGCCCCCCAAACACAGTTGGGACAAACAAAAAACAGACTCCACATTATCTATACATGCATCAATTTGAATACCCTTTTCGAAACTATCTTTAGCATCCTGATCCATCCCTAGTGCCAAGTAAGATTTTCCGAGCCTTTCATAGGCTGTAATTTTCTGGAAATCCGTTTCAGCTAACCTAAGAGCAACCACATATACATCACACGCTTTTTTATATTTACCTAACAAATAAGATAATGCACCTTCAAACTCCAAGCTCGTAAATGTTTGCTTTAGTTTATTCTTATTTAATCGTTTAACTAATGACAGTGCTCTCACTGGATCACCCCCATTAAAGGCATCAAATGCATCCTGAACGTATTCTATATTTTTCATAGCCTTTTTAATCTCGTATCAAAGAAGGTAACATTAAGTAACTAACACAAACCTTTCTTTTGAAAAAAACATCATTTCAATTCAACATACCAAACAAACACATTTCTACAACACATCCGAAAAACCACTTCGGGATTTTTGAAACAACGCATAACCAACAACAGCCATTACACACGCAACAACACTAAACACAGCCAAAGACAGGAAATCTGGTAGTTCTCCGTACAACAGAACCGCTCGACTAGCCTCAACGGGAAACGCTATGGGATTTAACAAAATAACTTGCTGCAATGAAGCGGGGAGCACATCAATAGAATAAAAAACGGGACTCAAGAACATTAGCAAGGTCACCAACGTCCCCATCACTTGCTGGATATCTCGAATATATACACCCACTGCACTCAACACCCATGAGAATCCCAATAACAGCACAAAATAGGGCAACAAAATCAGGGGCAACAACAATGCAGTTACTGGGATAGCGTGTAAATCAATAAGAACAAAAGCTAATAACAAACCAAAAGCCACCAGTGAATTAAACACCGCCCCCAGCAATGTTACCCAGGGCAATATTTCTAAGGGAAACACCACTTTTTTAACAAAGTTGGCATTATCTAACATTAGCCTAGGTGAGCGATTAAAAACATCAGCCAACACACCATGAATAGTTAACCCCAAAAACAAATTCATTGAAAAGCTAACCGTCTCACCACTCGCTCCTGATTCACCCCAACGCGCATTAAACACAAACTGAAAGACAAACGTATACATAACCAACATCAACAAAGGTGTGACAACGGACCAAACAACGCCCATCAAGGAACCTTTGTAACGAGCTCGAATATCACGCATCACCAATTGCTTAACAAGAGACCTGTGCCTCCAAAAAGACTTCACCATAATAACGACATACTCAACAATTTACTCTACTCCATTTAATTGACTGCATAACGACGACAAATCAACGCTTTTTTCTTACCCAAAACTGATACATTTGAGAGAATGTTCTAGGATTTTTCGTTTCAAACTCAGCCCAACTCTCTAGGCAAGCCGCCTTTTTATCCTCTGGAAACTCACGCAAATACTCTCGCTTAATCGCACCATCTATCACTATCCCGGAAAGCTCCAGCCCTAATTCATCCAATATATCGGAAATCATCCCCCATGAATAACGATGTTCTTGCACATGAAAAATCAAATCACGAATCGCCGAAAATGAATAATAATCCGCACCACCTGTCAACAGTCGTTCAGCCCACACATCATTTCCTGCTTTTTCTCGAATGGCCTGTCGGCAGACCTGCATACCCTCTGATGTCGGTGAATAACCTTGCTCTTGGATGAACTTACGCGCTTCCACGACATGCTCCCGGGCAAGCTCACTATACAGGGCTATCTTCATATAACCATCGTCTTTAAGCAATCCCGCCAACACCCCCCAACCTTTAACGGGGTTCTCCATATGATGCAAAACACCAACACTCTCAATGACATCAAACGTTTTATCTATCTTATGCAATTCAAGAATATCAGATTGTAAAAATGCAATATTTTTCACTTTCATCTCGTCCGCTTTTCTTTTTGCATAACACAGACTAGACAAACTGATATCTACCGCCAACACAGAAGAGCCTATGTACTGTAAAGCACAACTAATAGGATGAGCACCTGTACCACACCCAGCCACTAACACTTCCGGTTTTGCTGAAATCGACTCAGCCTGCAACAGTGAAGGGTAAACTTGTGAAGCGATAAACTGCTGGACTGGTGTAGGCCTGTGATGATAAACCCCAATCCATCGAGGGTAAGGGTTCTCTTCGTATTGTTCTCTCACGTGTTTTGTCGTTTCGTCCGAAATTTCAGACAGCACGTCAATGCTAGCAACTAGCGCTCGCTCAATAGCAGGGTTTTCGACTTGAAGCTGAACAACCTGTTTAAACCCCTTATCTAAGGCAGCTTCACACTCAGATATGCGTTTTACAATAGCCGGACATTCAATTAAAGAGCTATAGCAACCCAGTAGCGCCGAATTAAGTTGCCATTCAACATCACCTGGGTCACAACCTTCAATCAAATCGTACAAAGCACCTCTTTTTTCAAGATCCACTGGCCCTTGTGAAAAAATATATTCATTCCAAAAACACTGATTGGCCAACGCATAAATGCACTGAGAATATTGTTTTATGTTGCTGCCACCTGATGACTCAACAGCTAAACAAAGAAACTCTCCTCTCAACAACGTTAAGAAATCTTCTATCTGGGCATTTGCTACGACCGTTTTGGTAAGTAACGACAAAAACAATTCATCCTGCAGCAGGTTTTGAAGATCTACGCTATCTTTTAAGAAATTAGCTCTACCACCTTCCAGGCTGACAAAGCATTCCACTGCGGCGCGCGTTTCTTCATTTAACAACAAACCAACGGCAATATTAAAGAGATCCTGATGCAGTACATCGTCGCGCGAAAGGCATAACAAAATAAGCTGCCTAAACAAAGGCGATGACTGAAAGGCTTTATTAGTTATCGCTTGCCCTCTTACTAACATACAAAAAGGACTATAGAATGTCGCATTTTCTGGATTCAACAAAATAGCCTGCCCATAACAACCTAAAGCCAGGCTTTCCTCGCTGGATGCAACATAAGCTAAGCCCATATTAAAATGCGCTTCGCTATAACTTGGGTTTATCTTAATTGCCGTTTGATAACACTCCAGCGCCTTTTTCAAATCACCTCGGTGCCGATACTCAATTCCAAGGTTACAATAAGCATTCGCCAGATCCTTAAGCGCACTGGCGTTGTCAGGGGCTACACGTAAAGACTTCCCAATTAGAATAGCACCTTTCTCAAACTTCCCTTGCTTAACGGCAATAATACCCAGCAAATGGTTCGCTTCCGGCTCATCCGGGTTTACAAGCAAGCTTTGTTGGCACAATCTACTAGCTTCAAGCGTATCGCCCTTATTAAAGTATTTGTACGCTAAACGTGTTTTCTTTGTGCCTACTTTATTCTTTTTTAGCATGCATGGCCTTTTACTTAATTTTGTTTTATGTGTAAACCCAAGGAAGGTGCACATCAATAACCAGCTAAAACATTCGCTACTTCATATATAGAATAAAAGAGATTGCTACTGTGTGAGTTTTCAGCAGCTAACCGCTCATAAACACGCATCATAAATTCACGCTCATACACCGCATTGTTATTTCGACTAACTAATGTTTTTTTAAAGTTAAGAGCCCCCGAATTAATAACGGATAAAGCCTGACCATTAGAGGCTATAATATCCTCGTATCGAATAATATTACCTGCCCCCAACACGCGCCAATATTGTTCATAATACCAATCAAGCAAAACCAATTGTCGATCAAGATCATCAAACGCCTCATCCAAGCGATGCTCAAGTGCACAATCAAACGCCTCGGCCATCGGTGCTCGGCCACGTGACAGCGGATGGTCTAATGTATTCCAGGATGCAATAACAGACAAAGGATTCCTAACAATAGCAAAACATTGAAATGCATTGACTAATTCAGGTAGTAGAGCTGAAAAAGCATTAGGATGCTTAATAACCAGATCAAAACCATTCTTCAAAGGCTTATCTATCTCAATAACACCCTTGCCTATTAGTGATGCTTTACGCTTTCCACTGCCACCTTTGCTGAAGGTATTAGTGCCACTGCCCTCCACCCGATTGGCCACAACCCATCCATTTTCGTGCACATCATGACGTATTGACCCACAATACGTATTAATAAACTCGGCGCGCGCATCCAAGGTTGTATTCGACATTAACGCATTCATATCCATCGGCTCAACCAGTGCCAGCAGATTAGGCAGCTGATTAAGCAAATGGCAGGCTAGCGTTGTACCTGACCGGGGTATTCCCGCTAAAATAATATTCATACTCTCAACCAAAGGCGATAGGCATCATCCAGAATCGCCAAAAAACGCTCCCGTTCGTTCTCTAAAGTATACCGCTTTGACATATCAAAAGCTCTCGATCGAATGGCGCTTATTTCATCTTCAGGCATGACAACAAGCTTATTAATAGAGGATATATAACCTTCAATATTGTGCTCAGGAATTAACGCTGAACTCTCATGACAAAAACTCCTATTTCCCACACAATCAGGACACATTACTAAACAATAGCGAGCCATAGCCTCCAATGCTGGTAAATAAAAACCCTCTTCACTTAAAGGGAAACACACAACCACACCTGCTCTCCCCAGCTTATTCAAAAACAAGGGTTGCGACACTGGCTCTATAAGTAATTCAACCTGGATGCCCAGCGATACTAAATACGATGACACTTGGCTTGCTAGTACCGGGTTCTTGATACCCACTAACAACCATCGCTGATTCTGAATTGGCGTACACAGCTGCTGTTTTTCTACTAACTCAATGCTGGAAACGGCCTTAATGCCATTATTTAACGCGAAGATTGGCCCATTAATTCGCTCTGTTACTTCAACCGCCGCTTTAACCTCTTCACTGACACAAATTCTAATGGCATCACGCGATAAATATTGAAAAAGTATCTGTTCGGGATCTGCATGCCGTAGGCCCTGTATTAAATTAATGACTGGCACAGCAGAAGGAACATCACAAAAATCAAAATACACCCAATCCATACCGGCAACAAAAACGACATCGCCCTTTTCTACACGCCACCGCTCTACGCAATGACTTTCATGCTCAGACCAAAATAAATCTTGCTGACTATCTTCAGACAAAACAAAACGAGGCTGCCAATTAGCGGAAGATGTTACATGCCCCAGGTACTGAGAGAACTTAATATGCCCGCCAGTCTGCCCCTGGTAATTTCGATAAAACCACACATTCCTTTGCCTATAACTCTCTTTATTCATACTTATCTGTGTTCTTTAATGCATAATTTACAAACAAAAAAAGGGCGACTTTCGTCGCCCTTCTTCTAATTGACTATATCGTCAACTCAAGTATTAACAGTAACTTAGTTACCGTTGTTACCTGCATTGGCAGCACTAGACGCAGGAACTTCGTTACCCTGTGTAGTAGCTGTCATGTTAGTCAATACACCAGTTTCAGTACGAACAAGACCTAGAGCCTCACAAGTCTGGAATTCACCGCGCATAACTAGACGTGAACGGCCCGCCCAAGTAACTATACCGTCAGTAGCATCGTCAGCTAGTGTAGAAAGACCACCACCAAAGACTGTGTCGATAGTAGTTGCATTGATTGCACCAGTTTCGTGTGCTGCAAGATCAGCAATCAGAGTCAAAGAACCTGTTGCTGGAACACGAGTACCGTCTTGTAAGAACATGTAAGACTGTACAGCACCACTAGTAGATGCAGACGTGTTAGTCAAACGGATGAAGAAATCATCAGTAGACTGAGGCTTAGGCAAGTTGAAAACTGTTGCACTACAGCCGTTCTTGAACAAAGTAGCAAACACACCAGAAGCAGGTATGCTATCTAAGTAACGAACGTTAGAGTAGTTGATGCTTGCATCGCCATTGATAGTAATTTCTTCAATTTCAGTAGTAGTATCAGCTACTAGACAAACCGCAAAGTTACGCTCTACTTGAGAGTTAGTAACGTTTAAGCTTAATGAAGTTACACCACCAGCAATTGCCAAAACTACGTTATTATCAGAAGCACCGTTAAGGTCTGTAAGGCTAAGCCCTTGACAAGCCGCTTTAACAGCAGTGTCAGTTGACGTAGCTAATGTTGCAAGCGCACCTAAATCAACCAATACCGCATTGCTTAATCCAGCGAAAGTAGTTGAACTAAGAACGATACCTAGCGCGTCATCAGCGTTCAAACCGAAATCATTCAATGCATCTTCGTTTCGTGTGTTATCACGAACATCTACACGCAATGCACCGATCGCATTAAAACGAGCAGTTGCAGCGGCACTACTAAATTCAGACGCAGTATCAGAGAAGCTCTTACTGCTGCTCCCTTCACCAACGTTGATAGCCTTTACAAAGCTAGTATCAATTGCACGCGTTTGAACAGTAACAGCCTGCTCTGATTGCTGTACTTTAAAACCAGCTTGCGCTTGGTCACGAGCATCAGCATCGGAAGCATCAACCTGTGCACTCAATGTAACAAACTTTTGAGTTTCAGTGTCAAACCCAGAACCAACACGAGACAAAGAACCCGTTACGTTAGTCAAGCCACCAGGAAGGTTAGTGTTGCTATCTAGGCTACGGAAGTTGAATGACACAGTACCGTCAGTCACGGCAACTGCAGCAGCAGCAGCAGTAGTAGCAAAAGTCGAAGCTTCACTAGTACCGCTTACCGCTAAAGAACCAACAGTACCAGTGATAACAACCTCAACGATGTTGTTTGTGTTACCCGCACCAGCTGCAACCAAAGCAGCTTCAAAGTCACCAATCGCACCATCACCAATTGTGTTAGTAGTAGCAGCGTTGGCAAGTACATTATTCACATAGTATGTACCAGCAGCAGTAATACCTAACGCAGTTAATTCTGCTTGCAAATCACTACCAGCCGCAGCAGGTAGAGTTAACGTACCTGAACTTGAATCGATTAAGGTTTGTGTCGCGAAGAAAGTTGCTGTAGCTGCAGAATTCAACTCAGCGGCACCAGCAGTACCTAACTGTAACGATAATACGTTAGCGTTGTTTTGCAACGTAAAGCCGTTAGTAGTAGCACTAGTAACAGCACCAATGGTGAACTGAGAAGCAGTTAAGTTAGTGCTGAAGATAGCACTAGTGTTAGTTACAGAAAGTTTTACTGTATCACCAGCAGCTAACTGAGCAGTTTTGTTACCTGCTTTATAAGCGAACTCAATGTTCTGTAAGTTTGCTTTAGTAGTGGTCGAATTAGGACCAAACATTTCATCCGCAAATGTAACAATACCACAGTTAGTGATGTTGTTTGATCCAGTGAATGCTGCATTACAGTCAACTGTACCTGTTTCCGTTGTAGCATATTGTAGCTGACCTGCAAACGCAGAACCAGATACAAGTGCCGCAGCAATAGCACTACTTAATAGTGTTTTTTTCAACATTTTTTTTAAGCTCCATTAGCTTGACTAGTCAAATCAAAAGCGCCAATTCTTTTGGCTTTTAATACATCGCTATTGCTAGCGAATTCTTTCAAACCATCTCAGTTTATTTTAATTTCAAAACAAATCGAAATGAATTCATGTTCATGGTTAAAAAAAGAGCATTGAATTTAATCATGTTTTCGTTACCCCTTTCTTAGCTCGGCACATAATAAACCAACAATTTGGCCAATACAAGCAACTAGCTAAGACCTTTTTCACTAATCCATTGATTTACATTCATTTAATGCATTCACGAAGAAAGCCGTCCAAACTTTGATCAAAAAAACATTACACAAAACAAAAGATCAGCACCCGAGAAACACAACCTTTCGTGACATCACCGACACTTAAATAGATTGTTTTTCAACCCATCTTGAGCAATATCAGGTTACCCTTTCATATAAAGACATTAACGCAATAAGGTCTAGCATAGTAAACGCTGATATTTTTACAAGAAAACAACAATAAAATCAGTCCTTTTGTGCATTATTACCCTTTTTAGCCTCATTCCTGGCTTTAAGGTTAGCTTCTGACACCAGGCTTCCAGAGGACTCTGATGAAAGTAGCGTCCTGAAGGCTTGTGTTACTTCTTCTGCTCCCTCATTAGCGTCAATAACATAGGGGCGTATCAATATAAGAAGTTCTTCACGTGTTATCTCTTTAGTTGTTTTCGCAAACAGCCAACCGATCCACGGTATATCCTTCAGAAACGGGACGCCGTTGTTGCCCTCATCAAAAGAATCTCTAATTAAACCTCCCAACAAGACAGAACCGCCATCGCTCAACGTTAAGCTAGTACTGACCGAGACATCCTCAATAATCGGAGATCCACCGACACCGGACCCCGCGGTATTACTCAATTGCTGGGCAATGGTCAGATCAACCCGATTTCCCGACAACACCACGGGCTGAACCGTCAACAACGTGCCAGTTGTTCGATATTCGACGCTGGTTAATACATTCGAGCTCACATCACTCACCTCGCCATCTGCATTGGTTTGGCGGCTCGACACTACCGGCACTTGGCTACCGACATTAATCGTTGCTGATTCTCCACTTTTAACAAGCACTCGAGGCGTAGATAAAATATCGACTTTGCTATTTCCTATTAACGCCGAAAACACTGCGCTATCACCATGCTTATTAATGACATAATTAATCCCTGTGCTCGTCAAACTCAGCGCTCGTGAAGATCCACCGCCTTCAGAGTTTAAACTCCAATCAGCCCCATAGCTTTCATTGTTGGTTAACTTATAACTCGCCAAAGTCACCTCTACCATTACCTGGCGCGTAGGCTTATCCATTGCCTTTAATACAGGCAATATCCGCACCCACTCCTTGGGGGAGACATTCAACAGCAATGCATTCTGGTTTTTATCTATAACAATCGGCTCAGCCCCATCATCTTTTCCGCCGTGCTTGGTGAGCGTTTTAATAATCGGCTCAACAGTCTCCATTATTTCTTCTGCTAATGCGTTTTGAACTGGGTAATAATACAACCCCACATTATCGGTACTCGCAGCAGACTCAACCCTTGGCTGATCCAACTCCCTTACCCAACGCTCAATTAACGCCAACGATGACTTGTCATTGGCAAACACCAGCATGCTGTTTGTGATCGTCAATGGCAGAAGCTGTATTGCTCCACCGAGCCCTCCTACACGAATATCATAGCCTTGCGCTTTTAAGATAGTCGCTATCTCTGTTGCCAACTTAGGGGCATCCACAAATGCAGGGGTAATACGCGAACTAATACGACCCCGCATAAATGGCCTATCCAAGTACTCCAAAGCATCCGATGCCTGACGAACAGCATCCAGAGTACCTCTCAGCAATAGCATGCTTTGACTTGCTTCACCTTGCACCGTTAAACCGGTATTACCGTAAGCATCGATTAACCAGCGGCGCGCATCATTGGGGCTTACCACTTTTAACATATGATAGTAGAATACAGGCCTGTGCGAAGACGGCGTTTCCGGCAGCGCTTTACCTGTCACCAGCAACGGAGGCTTATTACCTGCCGCTCCGCCTCTCAACATAACAAAGGTCAATAGTGCTTCATTTTCCTCTATGCCTACTCCGTATTCTTTTAGTACGCTAGAGGCCATTCGATACAGTGATGCCGCTGATTGAGGCTCCGACACGCGCAATGTCACCAAGTCTTTTTTTGCTTTCAACAGGCCACTAATCACAAAGTTTTTGCCTAGCACATTGCCAAACACTTCATTAATAAACGCAGGTAATGGTAAACCTGAAACATTGAGTGTTAATTCACCGCGTTCTGGGGCTCCATTTTCTTTATCAGCACCAAAGATGCCTGACCTAGGACGACTGGACTGCGGTATAGGACTCACCTCTGCCCTTCCCGTCTTGGTTAACGCGCCATTACCGCCAACCAGGCTATCCGGGTTTCCGGTATCTAGCTGCGTTACTCCTACTGAAACATTTTTTGTTGTTCTCAGTGGTGCAGGCACGCCATAATCTAAGCTAGCACAACCCTGCAACATTCCCATCATCACGCCCATCACGATAGCAGGCTTAAAGGATTTTTTCGAACACACGCTAACACTCATTGCTTTCATTTCCAGAGGTATTTCAATGGTTTTTAAATAGATAGGATCAAATTCCTACTGTTTTACTTCATATAACTGGCGACTTTGGCCTTGCGATGCTTTTTCGCCCACGTCAGGCAATGTAAAGCGCAGCCAATCCGAACCAATGGCTTCTAGCGCCTCACCACTTGGCAATGTGTCGCCAATCACAAAGGATTTTGTTTCTTCCCCCTGCTTTGCTGCAATCAATGCGTACGGAGATGACCCATCGTTAATAATGCCGTTAAATACCCAATCTACCGTGGCGGGCAATACATCGGCCGACATTTTACCGCCTTGCTGCTTCGCTGACAAGGACGCCTCATTCTCCCACCCCCACAGGGACATGTTACTTAATCGCTTGGTCGTGTTTTTGGCTGGTGCCCGCCAAGACGCTGGAAGGTCACCCCACTCGGCCTCATCACCATCGGCCACATCCAATGTCGACACATCAGTAAACGTTAACCCGAACAACCCACTTAACAACACACCGGCCACAATCGATAGCATCAACCTCACATCCATCTGCTGCATCAGGATTCACCCTCTACCCAGTCATTTGGCGCATCAAAGTACATCACCAACTCCAGACGAAACGACTGATTCCGTCGATTAACCGCATCTAAAAAGGTGACCACTACCATTCGCTGAGAAGATTCCAGCATTGTTAACAGTGACGCTAGGCTAGACGGTGTGTAGCTGCCTTTAATACTGGCATGCAATTCCAGCACCCCTGGCACATCACTGCGTGTTAAGGGCAGCACTTGTATTTGAGGCTTGATGACATTCGACATCACCGTTGTTTGTTGGAGCCAAGCTTGTATATCGGCTCGTGCTAATGAAGCACTTTGTGTTACCCAGATGCGCTTCTTTTGTGCTTCCAGCAACGCTTGCGCTGATACAGCTCTTTCCTGCCAAATGGTTTGTCCTACCAAGCCCTGCATTTTGCTCAATCGTTGAGCCATTTGCTGATAATTGGCTTGCTGCTCATCTTGCCAGCTCCACACGTGAGTGATGACATTCCCCAACAAAAGGATCAAGACTGCCCACACACCCAGCCGCAGTCGTTGATTGGCATGCCATTCTTTAAGTGCTGGCTGTAATTGGTCGAGTGATGCTTGAACCGCTGGGTACGCTAATATTTGATTTTTTGACATCATGAAGAAGCCACCTTCATACGAATACGAAGATTCCCTTTGCCGCCCAACGATTGCACATCCACCCCAGAAAAACGTGGGCCCTTCTGGAAGGCCCGCACATAAAAGCGCGGATCCTGTTGTGCAGATGTAATTTCAATCACCAATTCATCTTGTTGGTAGGTGAACTGCCCCAATACGGCATCCTTTGGTAAACGATTAGACACATCTAATAGCAAGTCGCTTTGTCGCATAAGCTGCAAACTGCCAAACTGGTCTATTTTCGATCTTGTTCTAACCGCTGTGTCGCGGGCAATCAATATAGACTGGATTTTCACCTCAAGCGCGTCAATTTCTTCTGCAACTGCATTCTCTGCACGCTGCCATGCCCAGCCGCCGCCCAGGCTCCAAGCAACTATGATCAAAAATATAACCACAGCTGATCGCGGCAACCATTTTTCAGCCATGCCGGCTAGCTCATCCGCACCCTGCCTACCCCAAGGTTTACTTAACCAGGCACCCGGATCTACTGGCTGCAATCCTGCAGATGGCACAGACAAGGAATAGCTTCTTGCCGCTTGCGCAAGAATGTCAGCGGACTGACCCTCTGTACACCACTGGCTGTAAGCTAACAAGCCCCCTTTCCACACCTGAACATCTAATCCATCACGGCAATTTACAACACGCAAATGTGCTTTGCTATCCACTTGAGGGGGCAAAGTTTGTAAAAGTGTTTCGGGGAGTGCATTAGCCGATATTACACCCTGTTGCTCCATCAGTTGTTGCTGTACTGCTGCATCCCACAACCACACCATAGCCACACCCGCATCCCACACAATGGCATGACCCGATGTCGTAAAGGGGGATATTTGATCAACTTTTAAGTTTAACGCTTCTTGCCGATCTGCCCGAGACACATGATTATAATCCAGTGTTTTGTACACACAGGCTTGTCGAGAAATAACCCATTGCGGTGGCTGACGCTTTCCAAGGCCACTGCCCTCACCTTGCCAAGCAACCTTATAGTCATGTGCATTTTTTGTACTACTTGCACATTCAAGGTCGCGCTGTTGCCATAATCGGGGCACTGAGAAAGCTAATAGTGACTGCTTCAGATTTTTCCATGACGCCGAATTCAGTATTCGCGCTTGGCTCGTTAGTTGGTTCACTCGTTGCTTCACTTGTTACTTCACTCTTTGGATCCTGTTGAATCCGTCGTTGCCACAATAGCTGTAGCGGTTTCGCTGGTCGTTGATAATGACCGGATGTTTTTTCAGCCAAAATAAAGCCGAAGTCTATCAAATAGTGTTGCCCATAGGTAGCCTCCGGAGACCATACAGTGAGATTCATTTTGTTGTCCGCTAAACGGTACCAATCTTCCCGCGTAACACCAGTGGGTATAAATCGACCTAGCGCTTTTTCCAATCCTGCATCACTTGTAATCTTATGCTCTCGCCGCGATGTGACGAATGTACGCAGTGTTGAATCTGATAACTTCCACCGCGCCTGTATAACCTCCGGTAGCACCGTATTAATATTTAACCTACCTACTCGAACCGTGACTTTTTCCATCCACCCTTGTGACAACAAGCGAGATTGCCAAGGCTTCCAACTTGGAACCCGAAACAACTCCATGATCGTTCGTAACGGTCTATTCGGCGGTGGGGCTAATCCACGCTGTCGGTAAAAAGGCGCTTCGCCCCCTCCAGCCAACGGCCGATCATTCCTGTCTGTATAATCTTTGAGCTGTGCAGACATTTTGTATGCTTCATTCTCTGACACACCAAAGGTAGTCAAAAAACGCTGCAACTGCTCTAGCTTATAATTCGTTAGGCTGAATTTTGCACGCTCATCGAGCAACGATATTGACCAACCATTACCCAATTTTGTTACAGCTCCATCAAGTGGCATCTCTCCACCCACAGCCTGAATGGTCATCACCCCCATGTCGCTATCAACCTGCTGAGGGGAGCCTGGCGTCGTTAATCCCGCCGTGGTATATCGCTGGGTTAGCATCAACAATGTTAACCGCTGACTCATCGCATCATGTTTCAGCAACTCATCCACATCCACCCAACGCTGTTCCACTTGATTAATCGCACTCTCTACCCATTTAGCCATTACTGCAGTGGCAAGGGCCAGCACAGCAAGCACCCAAATAACTGAGACCAGCACAATGCCTTTTTGTTTCATGTGATTACAGGCTTGTACCATCGACGCACTCATTCAACACCACCTTTAACGAATCCATGTGGCGCACGCTTATCGCCTTTTACACTGGCCCACTGCTCATATTCATAGCTATAGCCATAACCCAGCACTTCACCTTTACGCTTTTCCCCTCGCATGATTACCCCTTCCGGCAACCCCTTCACTCGCGTGTTTTTTGGCGGCCATTGAGCATACTGCTGGCCATCTACCCCAACATACACAAAATGTACTTGATCAAGCACGGGAAATAACACCCATGCCTCTGCCTTCTTTATGAGCTGATACGCGGTTAGCTGATCAGGCACACGCAATTGTGATTCAGGGTAATAAGTTAACCACAACCGCTCATCATGCCGATCAAGATCCATCACAAAACGCGATGGAACACCCTCTTGTTGATCCAACCCTTTAACCGATACGCCAGCGAACCGGGTGGCATTACCTGTAAATTGCCATGACGCATCTTCTGATGACATCAACCCACCCACGACATCTCTAAACCAAAAGGATTGGAGGCTACTCACATGAGATTCACTTAATTTATTGGATATTCGCTCCTGTACTTTTAGGTAGTGTGTTAGCCCCTCCATCATCATCACGGTAATAAAGCTCATGATTAACAACACTACGATCACTTCTAGCAGGGTAAACCCTTGGTGTTTGATCTGCGATGAGACGGAACGGTGCCTTCTCATTGCGTCCCTGTAAAATCACGATACTGCCGATAACCGATTTGCTCAATCACAAACACGTAATCTGGTTCCGTAGTTCCCTGAATTGTTACTGTTGTTTTAAACAATTGCGCTTTAAAACTGCCCTCTCGCCCTGCATGATTACTGATCACCGGGGTTGCTTTAGTTAACGGGTGACTCGACCACATGACTTTATGTTCACCTAACAAAATTTCTCCTTGAGGCTCTATTCCTGGGTTTTTGAGCGCAAGATACTCTCTGGCGTTTTGCAACACATGGATTCTGGATTCTGCGGCTTCTATCCGTGAAATCGCAGTTAAATTAGTATTCAGCCAGGACAACAGCATACCGCCGATCACGGCAAACAACGACAAGGCTACCATTGTTTCAAGCAAGGTAAAGCCCAGATTGTTATAACGCTGACTCTTAATCGTTCTACTCATTCGTAGTTTCGCCGCCCGCTTCATCGCCCGTTACAACGCTGACGGCTGACAAAACGGTGGCTCTAACTCAAAACGACGAGTCGTTTCTTCGTGATGGAGAACGACCTCCCCGCCTAAACAGATACCGTTATCCAACCAAGTAATTGGCTCATCTGCCGTAACGCGCAAACCTTCAGGCAATTCGAGTGCGGCATTAGGTTCAATAGTGTTTGCATTAATCGTCACCACCTGGTGATGACTTCGGGTCCATGCCCCCAGCCGACTGATTTGATTCAGTGTATCTTCCACTGCCAAGCGTCGCTCCCAGCTTGCTTGTAGTGTCATTAGATTTGGCACTGCCAACGCGGTTATACCCCCAATAATCACTAACACAACCATGAGTTCGATCAATGTAAAGCCTTGGCGTTTTACCATAACAACACCTATTTCGCTGGTAAATAACCAACGTCAGTATTGTACCCTTCGCCACCTTGAACGCCATCTGCGCCATAAGAATAGAGTGAGAAAGGCTGCCCATTGGTACTTGCTTGGGCATCGTATTTGTAGGCGTTATTCCATGGGTCTAACGGGATGTCACCATCGATATAAGGCCCTTTCCAGAAAGGTTTTTTCGCTTCGTCTGATGGCGGCTGCTTTAACACAACAAGGCCTTCGTTAGTGGTTGGCATACGCCCAACATCCAATCGATACGTTAACAAGGAGCCTTTAAGCATCTTTATTTGTGTACCGGCAGTCTGCACTTTTGCTTTATCAGCTTGGTTAAATAAGCTTGGCCCGACCAATCCCATAATTAACCCAATAATCACCAATACCACAATCATTTCTAGGAGAGTGAAACCTTGCTGGGACTGAGGTCGTGCAATTTTTTGAGACCGACGAATATTCACTTTTTCTGGCTCCGTTGTTCTATGTTAATAGTCTGTATTAAGCGTTCTATATTAATAGTTCTGTGTGATCGCGTTGTATTTCCGGCTAGATCGCTAAATCATTGGCACTGGTAATAGCCAATACTATACCCGCGATGATTAACCCAAACATAACACCAATTATTAAAATGGCGATGGGCTCAATTAACGCCAAAAAACGGCGCATTCTAGATTGACTAGACTCATCGTACAACGTTGCCAAACTTTCTAGCATCTGTGGCAATTTACCCGACTTCTCCCCCACCCGTACTAAATTAATACCCGTTGGGGTTATCGCTTGATACTGTTCTAGCGCATCCGATAATGACGCGCCTCCGCGCACATCCTGCGTTACACGCTCCAGTAAATCTCGCTGACGCAACAGTCGCGTACTGTCTTGGGAAAGCACTAACGCTTCTATCAATGGAACACGATTGGATAATAAAGTTCCCAGTACTTTCGACCACTGTGCTATTTGCGACTGTATTAACCAAGTCCCGAGCACCGGCAGGTGCAAGCATTGGTTTATCATTTGTTCTCTGATACGTTTTTCACTCAACGCTAGACCTAACAAGGTTGCAACGAGCGTAACACCAGCCAATAGTAACGTGGCATTATTATTAGTCCACTGGCCTGCGGCTAAAACAAACCAGGCTAATAACGGTAATTGATCGGCATGCTCCAATAAATTTGTAAACTTCGGCACCACAAAAGCAAACATGATGGCAACGGCCGAAAAGCCACTGCCGACCAAAATAGAGGGATAAATTAATGCACTGCGCATTTCGTCTCGGGTTCTACGGTCATATTCCATTTGATCGACGGCATCTTTGAGTGATGACGCCAACGCCCCGGTCATTTCCCCCGCTCTTACCAACTGATAAACGTATACCGGTAAAGATAACCCTGAGGCTTCAAGCACATCTGAAAACGACTGCCCTTGGCGCAAGCCGTTACTCATAATCTCCATAGCTTTTTCAATAACCGGATGCTGTGCGCTTTTTAACTGTGCTGCTACCGCTTCAGATAAAGCAACACCTGCTGTTAACATGGTAGCGAGCTCGTACAACGCCACGTTTAACTCTTCCGCCTTCAAGCGACGGCGAGAACGCCTCTTTTTCGACTGCTCTTCCGTTAATCGTAATGGCGTCAACCCTTTTTGCTCTAATTGACGCAACGCCAAGCTCGGTGAACCGGCAGTTATGTCGCCGGTTAATCGCTTGCCTTCATTATTAACCGCTTGATAATTAAATTTCATCATCGTTTAGTGGCTACTTACCCGAAACACTTCCTCTAAAGTAGTCAAACCTAACCAGGCTTTTATCATCCCATCTTGACGCATTGTTCGATAACCTTGTTCTTGAGCCAGCGCTCTCATCACCTCAATATCGGCTCGTTCAGTAATGAGGTTTTGCATCTCTTGGGTCACGTCAACCAATTCATAAATACCCAATCGCCCCTGATAACCTGTACCCTGACACGAGGAACATCCTTTGCCTTTTAACCAGTGCGCCTGCTTCTCGGGGAATAGAGATTGTGTTACATCATCGAGGAAAATTTGATCTTCGGCCGACAACATCGCCTCTGCGGGTCCACTGCAATGTTTACACACTTTTCGAACCAATCGCTGCGCCTGCACTCCCCGTGTAGGAGATGCAACCAAGAAGGGCTCTATTCCCATATCAATTAATCGATTGAATGCGCTGATAGCATCGTTAGTATGCAACGTTGAAAGCACAAGGTGCCCTGTCAACGATGACTGCACAGCAATCTCAGCCGTTTCTAAATCACGGATTTCACCAATCATAATGACATCAGGATCTTGTCGTAGAATAGAGCGCAACGCCGCAGCAAAGGTTAAACCTATATCTGCGTGAGCTTGAACTTGTGTGATGTTTGGCACTTGGAATTCAACAGGGTCTTCCACTGTAATGATTTTTTTCACGCCATCATTGATGGACTCCAAGCCAGCATATAACGTTGTTGATTTACCGGAACCCGTAGGTCCCGTAACCAAAATAATACCGTGAGGCTGATTGAACCAATTATCAGTTATCGCCAGGTGGTCCGACAGCATACCCAATCGCTCAAGCGTCAACTCATCACGCTCTTTAGGCAACAATCGCATGACGACTGACTCACCATAAGTACCCGGCAATGTTGACACACGGACATCCATTTCACGACCGCTAACCCGTGTTGTTAAACGGCCATCTTGAGGGAGTCTACGTTCAGCAATATCAATATTTGACATTAATTTAATGCGAGAAACAACGGCAGCAAAGCGGTCATTAGGCAAACTGTGAGACAACTGCAATACGCCATCAACACGAAAGCGCACACAGAAATTAAATTCACTGGGCTCTATATGAATATCGGATGCGCCTTGCTCTACTGCTTGGCTCATAATGTTATTCACCAACTCAACAATCGGCGCTTCCTCTGCCAACTCTCGTAATTGACGAACATCTTCAGCCGTATCGACATCAAAAGATGAATTTTGTTGAGCTTTTAGAGAAACGATATTCAACCAGGCATCTAAGTCTTGAGATCTAGGTAGTGCTAATGTAAATGCGCTGTTGGGATAGAAATAACGAACTGTCTCAGAAATAACCGATGCAAAGGGGTCTTTGGCTGCAACCATTAGGCAATCAGGTTCTTCCCAAATAACAACCTGTTCTTCAATAAACCAATTTAACGCAATTTCGGTTGTGTCTAGCAATGCGCTTATGGCGGCCTCTGAAGGGGGCATCACACCATGAGTAACATCAACTCGAGGTATGTTCATTTGCTGGCTAAGCACATCCAGCAGTACATTTTCAGAAACAGTCCCGCTTCGCAGCAAAATTCCGCCGAGCTTCCCCCCTACTTTTTCTTGTAGGCTTAGCCCTCTATCAACTTCCTCTTGTGAAGCAACACCTTTCGCGACTAGCAACTCACCGAGCTTTTGCATTGTTTGAACCGCACCTGCCTGAATCGCATTTGTTTCAACCATCGTGGCCGCCGCCGTCATTCCAACATACCCAAAAGCTCTTGCTCCCAATCACCAGCACTCACACCAAAGACGTTCTGCATTTTCTTACCGTCTAACTTAGAGTTTTCAGGGCGTTTTACTGGTGTTGGGAATTGCTCTGAGCCGATAGGATTTACTGTTATCTGCTTACCCAATACACCCAACTTGTTCGCTTGTGCAAAAATAGTGGTGGCAAAATCATACCAGGTGACTCCCGGTTCACTTTGATAATGATACAGCCCCCAAGGAAAATCAGGTTCGCCAAAACGCTCTTTATCAACAATATCCATCAAACAGCTCGCAATCGATGTTGCTGCTGTCGGTGCGCCGAATTGATCATTCACCACACCCAATTCGTCACGGCCTTGACCCAATCTAAGCATGGTTTTGACAAAATTATTGCCATTTTTACCAAACACCCAACTCACCCGTAGGATCACATGTTTGTCCCACGTCGCCTGTAACGCTTGCTCTCCCGCTAACTTAGATGCACCGTAAACTCCCGTTGGGTTCGGTTGATCCAGTTCACTATAGGGTGTCGATTTATTGCCATCGAATACATAATCCGTAGAAATGTGCAGCAGAGGAACATTTTCTTGCTCACAAATTTCTGCCATTATTTTTACAGCATCAGCATTAACGCGATACGCCCGGTCTTTCTCGTCTTCTGCTTTGTCTACGGCGGTATAGGCGGCAGCATTAATCAGCGCCACGGGCATGGTTTTTTTCAGTGCTGCTTTCACTTGCGCACGATCGGTAATATCTAGCTCTGCCGAGGACAAACCGATGACGTCATATCCACGTTTTTCTGCTTCTACGACCAATTCAGAGCCAACCTGCCCTTTTGCGCCCGTGATTAACACTCGCTTCATAGTTGAGACTCTATTGATCCGTTAGTTCTGTCGTTGGTGCTGTTCTTGGTGATCTAGTTAATTCACTTAATGTTGGCAACACCTTATCTTTATCGGACAAGATCGGTGATGCAACTGGCCATTCAATACCTATCTCTGGATCATTCCAAAGAATACCGCCTTCGTCAGTGGGGTCGTAGTAATCGGTGCATTTGTATTGAAAATCGGCCGTTTCACTCACAACAACAAACCCGTGAGCAAAACCAGGGGGTACGTAAAACTGTAGATGATTCTCACCCGTTAAATAGACACCTTCCCATTTTCCATAGGTTGGAGATCCATCACGCAAATCAACGGCAACGTCAAACACCTCGCCTTGCGTTACACGCACCAATTTGCCTTGAGGTTTGGTTTTTTGAAAATGCAGCCCGCGCAGTACGCCTTGAGTGGATCGAGAGTGATTGTCTTGCACAAAGGCTTGCTCAATACCTGCATCCGTTTTGTAGCGTTCAGCCTGAAAGGTTTCCATAAAGAAACCACGTTGATCGCCAAATACATTCGGTTCGATAATGACACAGTCGGCTAAGGTTGTTTGAATGACTTTCATGAGTGTTTAACTAATCTCAGTAGGTACTGGCCGTAGCCGGTTTTCGACAATGCTGTTGCTTGCTCCAATAGTTGCTCTTTAGATAACCAGCCTTGCTGGTAGGCAATTTCTTCTAGGCAAGCGACTTTTAATCCCTGTCGTGACTCCACGGTTTTTACAAACTGCGCGGCTTCTAAGAGGCTATCATGTGTGCCGGTATCTAACCAGGCAAATCCCCGCCCTAGCTGCTGCACATGTAGGTCACCTCGTTGCAAATACGCATTATTCACGGAGGTAATCTCTAATTCACCACGCTCTGATGGTTTCACATTTTTAGCGATCTCAACAACATCGTTATCGTAGAAATAGAGACCCGTTACAGCAAAGTTTGATTTCGGGTTTTTTGGCTTCTCTTCAATGGATAACGCATTACCGTCATCATCGAAATCAACGACACCAAAGCGCTCAGGATCACTCACATAGTAGCCAAACACTGTGGCCCCGCTGGGCTTATTTACTGCTTTTACTAGCTTTTCAGAGAAATTCTCACCATAAAAGATATTATCTCCGAGAACCAAGCAAACACTATCATCACCAATGAAATCTTCACCAATCAGAAATGCTTGAGCCAGCCCATCTGGAGACGGTTGTTCTGCGTAGGTGAAGCGCACGCCAAATTCACTACCAGATCCGAGCATTTTACGAAAATACGGAAGGTCATCAGGCGTCGATATAATCAAGATTTCTTGAATACCGGCCAACATTAGTACCGAGATCGGATAATAAATCATCGGTTTATCATAAATGGGGAGCAGCTGCTTCGATACCCCTCGGGTAATCGGGTGCAGCCTTGTGCCAGAACCTCCGGCAAGGATAATACCTTTCATCGTTAAGCCTCCAAACCTAGGCGCTGACCTTGATAGGAACCATCAAGTACATGCTGCCACCAAGTTTCATTATCGAGATACCATTGGACGGTTTTACGCATTCCCGTTTCAAAGGTTTCTTCTGGCACCCATCCCAATTCACGCTGAATTTTTGATGCATCAATAGCATATCGGATATCGTGTCCAGGGCGATCTGCTACATACTTAATTAGGGATTCGTAGCGATCAACCCCTTCAGGTTTGTTCGGTGCTAATTCTTCTAATAGTTCACAAAGAGTTTTAACCACCTCAATGTTCTGCTTTTCATTATGGCCACCTATATTGTAGGTTTCGCCAAGCACACCTTCCGTTGCCACATGAACCAATGCACGGGCATGGTCATTAACATACAGCCAATCGCGAACCTGGTTGCCTTCCCCGTACACTGGTAGCGGCTTACCCGCCAATGCATTCAGTATCACCAAAGGGATAAGCTTTTCAGGAAAATGGTACGGGCCGTAGTTATTTGAGCAATTTGTAATCAAAGTAGGCAACCCGTAGGTCTCCTTCCACGACCTTACTAAGTGATCAGATGATGCCTTTGATGCTGAATACGGAGAATTCGGTTCGTATCGATTTTCTTCAGTAAACAGGCCTTCCTCGCCCAAAGAGCCGTACACTTCATCAGTAGATATATGATGAAAGCGAAAACTCGCCTTTTTATTCGTTTCAAGCCCATTCCAATAAGAACGTGCCACTTCTAATAAAACACAGGTTCCCACAATGTTGGTTTGTATGAATGCTGCTGGGCCATCGATAGAGCGATCAACATGGGACTCAGCCGCAAGATGCATCACAATATCGGGCTGATGCCGATTAAACAGAGCTGTGATTGCAGGGCTATCACAGATATCGGCTTGTTCGAAGTGATAGCGGTTTGAAGATTCTATAGCACGTAAGCTTTCTAAGTTACCCGCATAGGTCAATTTATCGACATTAACGACATCATGACCCGTATTCGTAATTAGGTGCCTCACTACTGCAGAGCCTATAAAGCCTGCTCCCCCGGTAACCAAAAACTTCATTCAGAAAGCATCCTGTACGCGTCGTTAAGATAAGAAGAGTTAAGATAAAAAATAGAGCCGCATTCTATGGGGTCAGAGGGGGGAAGGCAAATCTATACCCGTTATTTCTCAATTCAACGATAATTAGCCGCTATTCTGTCCGTTTCTTACGACATAACGGCGTTAAATTATAACAAAATGCCTTAACCCCGTTAATTCGACACTACATTAACACTGCAACACTGTGCCTTATTACCATTGACTGCTCTTACTGTGGCTAGTTCCATCTCATTAGCTTTATTTACATATAGTCCCATACCAAATTAGGGAAGGCACAGCCAGTTATACGCAATCCATCCAACACTAATCGCTTCGCAATCCAAATTGGAATTAAACGTCATACCTTAATGGCTTTCCTCTCTATTTACTGATGGCCAGTCTGAAAAAGGAAATGGCTTCTCGTCACTTGACCAAAAAAGGTAGTTTGCTATCTGAGCAATATAGGCCGCAAGATTCCTACCAAATACAACCAAATCTGCATGAGGTTCGCCGATAAATAATTGATGAGCAAACTGCACTATCGTGATAATAACAACAACAACATCAAGTAGCCGATAGACTACAAAAAAACCTATGGCATAAAACAAGCGTAATAAAATGGGATCTTTATCCATTTTCAATCCATCCTTTCCTATTTTGTATGTGGACCAGGAAGTACAAATTCAACATCAGAATTGTGCTCTCCTAGCATTAGGTTTTTTACAACCGTAACAAGCTCGCCACCCTCGAACAAGATTTCATTGAGCCCTTGCACTAATGGCATGTAGACACCCAGCTCATCTGATTTTTCTTTCACTAAGTGAATGGTGTTCACACCTTCGGCGGTACCACCCAGATTATCTAAAACCTCTTCAAGAGAATGGCCTTTAGCCAACCCTAAACCAACTTGAAAATTTCTACTTAGTGGCGACGTGCAAGTAACAAATAGATCTCCCACCCCCGCTAAACCAAGAAATGTATAAGGGTTAGCCCCGAGCTTTGATGCAAATCGACTCATTTCTGCGAGGCTTCGAGTAATCAGCATGCTCTTCGTGTTTTCCCCCATCCCCATAGCGGTAGCCATACCCGCAGCAATTGCATAAATATTCTTTAGCGCGCCTGCAAGCTCGACACCGAACATGTCGCTATTCCCATACACTCTGAAATATTGACACGACAGCATTTCTTGCACTCGATTTCGAACATATTCAGATTCACTCGCGATCACGGACCCTGTTAACATTCGGGCTGCAACTTCTTTTGCTAAATTCGGTCCACTCAATACCCCAATATTTGAACATTGTGTCGAGTCTCGTAACACCTGACTCATAAAGCGAAACCCGTCTTTTTGAATACCTTTTGTCGTACTTACCAAAATACGTGAATCATCCAGATGTTCGCTGCATTGCTGAATGACAGAAACAACGGATTTACTGGGTACAGCAACAAAAATAACCTCTGCATCAACAACAGAACCAACCAGATCGGTTGTCGCTTTTATTGCTTCATTCAGCCTATATCCAGGGAGATAGCGGGTATTTTCATGATTTTCGGTTATATCCTTTACGCTTTCCTCGCTTCGCATCCATAACGCTACATCATTTCCGTTATCTGCTAAAATATTCGCAATAGCAGTACCAAAACTGCCTCCACCTAAAACCGTTGCCTTGCCTTTGCCACTCATAAACCGTTACACCTCTGCATTCTGAGGAAACAGTATACCAGCGAAAAAACGTCTCGCTATGAAAACCAACGACTTAACGCAAATTCTGACTGCAAGAAACTTTTTGTCCCACTGGGGCCATCTAATTCTAACTTTATTGGGCCACTACTAGACTCGCTAATAAGGTGTAATCGAAGAAATGGGTTCACTTTTCGTTCAACCTCGATTAGCTGGGATGCGACCAATAGAGCATCATCATTGCGTCCAAAATCAAACAAATAGCCATCATCTGTTTCTGTTACCTGTTTAATAAGATCCAGTACTATAGGTAAAATCTGCTCCCTAACCTCTTTGGCCGACTCCTCACTTAATGGTCGTTCAAATGTCACCAACTCCATAACGCACCCTCATCAACAAAAAATCCGACAGGGCATATCTACAACCCTACGTATTTAGTTTAGCAATAGAATGAAGAACTAAAGCACCTCTGTAAGATTTTTTTGTTATGAGAGGGAGAAATAAAAAAGGATGCCACTTGGCACCCTTTTTTATTGTTGGGCTCAACATTGTTGAGCCCAATATTGCTGAACTGAATATTGTTACGTTAAATATTGATCACTTAAACAATTGCAGTAGTAGCTTATTGATACGCTGAACATATGCAGCAGGATCATCTAGCTGCCCGCCTTCTGCCAACGCCGCTTGATCAAACAATATTGCCACTAGATCAGCAAAGCGATCTTCTTGAATCTCTTCCTTCAAGTTTTCGACCAACGGGTGCGTTACGTTGATCTCTAATGTTGGCTTTGTTTCAGGCATTGCCTGTCCAGCTGCTTCCATTATTTGACGCATTTGAGCACCCATATCATGAGCACCAACAACCAAACATGCAGGAGAATCTGTTAATCGAGTAGATACCTTAACGTCTTCAACTTTAGCCTCTAATGCTGCCTTAATACGACTAACGAGATCTTCGCTATCCTTCTCAAGTTTTTCTTGAACTTCTTTATCTTCCTCTTCTCCAATTTCAGCAAGGTCCAAATCACCTTTAGAAATATTCTGGAAATTCTTGCCGTCATACTCAGAGAGATAACCCATCATCCACTCATCAATACGATCAGACATGATAAGGACTTCGATGCCTTTCTTTTTAAAGACTTCTAGGTGAGGGCTACAGGCGCCTGTTGTGTGAGATTCAGCAGTGATATAGTAAATCTTATCCTGCTTCTCAACCATCCGCCCAACATAATCATCAAGTGAAACAGACTGCTTGGCTGTGCCATCGTTACTGCTCGCAAAACGAAAAAGTGCAGCAACTTTTTCTTTGTTCGCATAATCTTCCGCTGGCCCTTCTTTTAATACTTGACCGAATTGTTCCCAGAAAAGCGCGTAATCTTCAGGCTCATTCTTTGCTGTCTTTTTAAGCATATCAAGAATACGCTTTGTTAAGGCTCCCTTGATACTTTCCACTTGCTTGTTACTTTGAAGGATCTCACGAGAAACGTTAAGTGGTAGGTCTGCTGAATCTAAAACACCTTTAGTAAATCGCAAAAACAATGGTAAGAACTGTTCAGCATCATCCATTACAAATACGCGTTGAACATAAAGCTTTAGTCCACGAGGGGTATCGCGATTATACAAATCATAAGGTGCTTTACGGGGTAGATATAACAAACTTGTGTATTCTTGCTTTCCTTCTACTCGATTGTGAGACCAGCTTAAAGGCTCTTCAAAATCGCTCGATATGTGCTTATAGAACTCCTTATACTCCTCCTCTTCAATTTCGCTACGTGAGCGCGTCCAAAGAGCCGTTGCTTTGTTCACAACTTCATCTTCAGGCTCTTTCTGCTCTTCACCTTCTGCTGCTGGGGCCGGTTCAGTTTTCATAATGATTGGCAAAGAAACATGATCAGAGTACTTCTTGATAATACTCTTCAAGCGCCAGGCGTCCGCAAACTCTTCACTGTCTTCACGCAAGTGCATAATGATCTTGGTACCGCGAGAAGCCTTATCAATAGACTCGATGGTAAAATCGCCTTCGCCAGCTGATACCCAGCTCACACCATTTTCAGATGGCTCACCTGCTTTACGTGTTTGAACTTCTACTTTATCGGCAACAATAAAAGAGGAGTAAAAGCCAACACCAAATTGTCCTATAAGCTGAGAATCGGATTTTTGATCCCCTGAGAGCTTATCCATAAACTGTGCAGTACCGGATTTAGCAATAGTCCCAAGATGCTCAATCGCATCCTCGCGGTTCATACCAATACCGTTATCTTCGATAGATATTGTTTTTGCTTCTTTATCAAACTCGATGCGGATATTGAGGTCACCCTCTCCTTCCATCAACGATCCATCAGACAAACTCGCAAAACGTAGCTTATCTGCAGCATCAGACGCGTTCGATACAAGCTCACGTAAGAATATCTCCTTATTACTGTAAAGAGAGTGAATCATTAGATGTAATAGTTGCTTTACTTCGGTTTGGAAACCTAACGTTTCTTTTTGTGCTTCAACGGTCATTTTGTTTGCTTTCTCCGGGTGCAGTTAACTCT
>MAAC01015529.1_pt1 | contig 45090 bp, 42 predicted proteins | sample 1115981 | NCBI WGS metagenome assembly MAAC01 (sample SAMN04961126, study PRJNA320927) | seawater metagenome | isolation source: sample BD02T64 sea water enriched with oil for 64 days | place: USA:Gulf of Mexico | collected 2013-07-27 | reverse complement strand
TCAACTATTTTATTATTGTTAACTTAAAAACCAAATTTTTGGTTTGGGTCTATCATTATTTGTAGTAGATTTGTAACACCATTTAGAAAGTGTTATCTACAATAAATTAAAGATATAACTTTTTTTTATACTACTAAAATTATAAAACCTTGAAAGATTTTAACACCATAATTTCAACTGCTAAAGAGACCATCTTATTAGAGAGTAGCGCTATTGCTAATTTAGCAAATTTAATTGATGAAAATTTCGAAAATTCAGTTAAATATATTTTAAATTCTAAAGGACGTATTGTTGTTACCGGAATTGGAAAGAGTGCTAATATTGCAACAAAAATTGTTGCAACCTTTAATTCTACTGGTACTCCAGCCATATTTATGCATGCAGCAGATGCAATTCATGGAGATTTAGGTACCATACAAAATGACGATATAGTTATTTGTATTTCTAAAAGTGGTAACACACCAGAAATCAAAGTTTTAGTACCGTTAATTCAAAATTACGGGAATAAAATTATCGCAATTACTGGAAATGTAGATTCGTATTTAGGTACTAATGCAGACTTTACTTTAAATACTTTTGTAGAAAAAGAAGCCTGTCCAAATAACCTTGCACCAACTACAAGTACAACCGCTCAATTAGTAATGGGTGATGCGCTTGCTGTGTGCTTATTAAAGTTAAAAGGATTTAGTAGCAATGATTTTGCTAAATATCACCCAGGTGGTGCTTTAGGGAAACGTTTATATTTACGTGTTTCTGACTTAATTGCAAATAATGAATCACCTCAAGTAAATAAAAGCAGTAGTATTTCTGAAGTGATTATTGAAATTAGTGAAAAACGTTTAGGTGTAACTTCTGTGATTGACAATGGAGATATTGTTGGGATAATTACTGATGGAGACATAAGAAGGATGCTACGTAAAACTAGCGACATTACTTCCTTAACAGCAAGTGATATTATGTCAAACAACCCTAAAACAATTTCAGTTGATGCAATGGCTATTGATGCTTTAGAAGCAATGGAGAAAAATGATATTACTCAAATATTGGTTACGAATTCAGATAATCAATATAAAGGTGTTGTACATTTACACGATTTAATTAAAGAAGGAATTTTCTAGATGAGCGAAAAACCAAAAGAAATGTCTTTCTTAGGGCATTTAGAAGAATTACGTTGGCACTTAGTAAGAAGCACTGCTGTTATTTTTACAATAGCAATTGTTTTATTTGTCTTTAGAGAAACTATTTACAATAATTTTATAATTGCGCATACACATTCAGATTTTGTTACGTATGAGTTCTTTTGTAAAGTATTAGGTAGTATAGGTTTTGAAAGTAGTTTTTGCAACGTTCAAATTCCAAGTAAACTACAAGCTTTATCATTAACACAACAACTAATGAGCTCACTTTGGGTGTCATTAATATTAGGTTTCATTTTAGCGTTTCCTTATTTATTATGGGAAATGTGGCGCTTTATTTCTCCTGGCTTACACAAAAAAGAAAAAAGTAAATCGAAGGGGTTTCTCTTTATAGCTTCATTATTATTTTTTGTTGGAATTGCGTTTAGCTACTATGTAATTATGCCAATGTCTGTATCCTTTTTCTACGGATTTCAAATAAGCGAAAACATTGTAAATAACTTTACGCTAGACTCTTATATCAGCTTATTTACCAATACAATGCTAGGTATTTCTTTAGTTTTCGAATTGCCAGTTGTCATCTATTTTTTAACAAAACTAGGCTTAGTAACACCTTCATTCTTAAGAAAATATAGAAAACATGCCTTAGTATTAGTACTAATTTTATCAGCAATTATTACACCACCAGATGTAGCGAGTCAAGTAATTGTATCTATACCTATATTAATTTTATACGAAATCAGTATTCATATTTCTAGATTCGTAATAAAAAAGCAGCAAAAAAATGCCAAATAAAGTTCAAGAATTTAACAGCTATCGTCAAAAAATGAACGATAAACTCTTAAGTAACGACAACAAAGTTATTAAAAGGATCTTTAATTTAGATACCAACGCTTTTAAAGAAGGTCATTTACCTGTAAAAACCAAAGAGTTATTAGGTTTAGTAGCATCAGCCGTTTTACGTTGTGATGATTGTATTCAATATCATTTAGAAACAGCCTATCAAAATGGTGTTTCTAAAGAAGAAATGATGGAAACGATGTCTATTGCAACCTTAGTTGGCGGTACTATTGTAATTCCGCATTTGCGTAAAGCCTATGAATATTGGGAATCATTAGAGCAAAACGATTTATAATTAAATTAAGACAACCCTAATTCTGATTTATTATATTTGACATATGATTTTAAGAGCAGATAATATTCAAAAAATTTATGGTAACCGAAAGGTTGTACAAGGAATTTCTTTAGAAGTTTCTCAAGGTGAGATTGTAGGTTTATTAGGCCCTAATGGAGCTGGGAAAACCACTTCTTTTTATATGATTGTTGGTATGATTAAACCTAACGGTGGTCATATTTATTTAGACGATGAAGAGATTACGCAAGACCCTATGTACAAACGTGCACAAAAAGGAATTGGATATTTAGCGCAAGAAGCATCTGTTTTTAGAAAATTATCTGTAGAAGAGAATATTATGTCCGTTTTAGAATTTACAGATAGAACAAAGAAAGAACGAAAAGAAAAATTAGAATCTTTAATTGAAGAATTTAGTTTAGGGCATGTTCGTAAAAACAAAGGTGAATTATTATCTGGTGGAGAACGTAGAAGGACAGAAATTGCGCGTTGTTTAGCTTCTGACCCTAAGTTTATTCTATTAGATGAACCTTTTGCCGGAGTAGATCCAATTGCTGTAGAAGACATTCAGAATATTGTATCTCAACTTAAGAATAGAAATATTGGTATTCTAATTACCGATCATGATGTGCAAGCAACGCTTGCTATTACTGATAAAACTTTTTTAATGTATAACGGTAGTATTCTTAAAGAAGGAACTCCTGAAGAATTAGCTGCTGATGAAACTGTTAGAAAAGTATACTTAGGAAAAGACTTTGAATTGAAAAAGCGAAAATTTTAGGCTTTCTTCATACTTAAATTACTTCCAATTGATAGTACTACATACAAGATAATTATTGCAGGAATCGCAATTACTTCTAAGGTAAATAAGAGTACTACAGATAGCAGTAAAAACACATACTTTAATAGGTTCTCTTTTACTCCAAACGTTTTAAACTTTAATGAGAATAACGGAATTTCTGCGTTCATTAAATAACTCAATACAACCGTTACTCCAATTAAGAAATAATTGTTTTGCATTAATGCAATAAAAAATTGACTATCAGAATACTCTGGAATTAAAGGCAGTGCAATTACAAACAAACTCATTGCAGGTGTCGGCAAACCTATAAAAGAATCAGACTGACGGGTATCTATGTTAAATTTCCCTAAGCGATAACAAGCAGCGAGAGTTAAGATTAGTCCCAAATACGGAAGGTATGGAGAAAAAGTAAATTCACCTGTTAGTAGATTAACATCAATATATTTTTCATTTAATAATTGAAACATAATAATTCCAGGAACCACTCCACTGGTAACCATATCAGCCAACGAATCTAATTGTTTTCCTAACTCTCCAGAAACCTTTAATATTCTTGCAGCAAAACCATCAAAAAAATCAAAAACAATCCCTAAAACGACAAAAGAAGCAGCAGTTAGGTAATCAGAATTAACTGCAGCAATGGTGGCTATTGTACCACATAGCAAATTACCTAAAGTCAATAAATTTGGAATGTACTTTTTGATCTTCATAAGAGTTGGTTTCAACAGCGAAAATAAGAAAATCATGTTGCTCCTTTTCACTTTCTTTTAAATTTTATCATATTTGTATTGATAATTGCTATAAAAATCAGAAAATGCCACTACTAACATCAGACTTTTCCCCATCTCTTCCTTTTAGGAATGGACATTTTAATACGATGTACCGTCCATTATTTATGAAAGAGACCAGTAACTATGTACGTAAACGTATTTTTACTTGGGACCATGATTTCATCGATTTAGATTTTTCTAAAGTGAATTCAGATACCTTGGCAATCTTAATTCATGGGTTAGAAGGTAGTTCTGAGTCTAAATACATGATTTCTACAACAAACGAATTAAACAGCATCGGAATTGATACGGTTGCTTTTAATTTACGCGGATGTAGTGGAGAAGATAATTTATTATTGGGCACCTATCATAGTGGAAAAACTGAAGATGTTCATTTTGTGGTGAATCATATATTGGATAGGTATGAATATGAAAACATACTTATTATTGGCTTTAGTTTAGGAGGAAATTTAACATTGAAATATATGGGAGAATATGCAGATACTATTTCTCCTAAGATAAAAGGAGCAATTGCAACTTCTGTACCTATTGACATTGCTAGTTCTGAAAAACAAATGAATAAAATTAAAAACAAGTTATATATAGAACAGTTTTTGAAAACCATTCGATTAAAAGTATTAGAAAAATCATATAAATTTCCTGATTTTAAAATTGACAAAGAGCTTCTATTCAAAGCCAAGCGATTTAAACACTTAGAACATTTATATACCGTTCCTGTTTTTGGGTTTGATAGCCCAGAAGACTATTGGCAAAAAGCAAGCTCTAAACCGTATTTATCTAAGATTAATAAGCCTACACTGCTTATTAACGCTCAAGATGATTCCTTTTTAGCAAAAGAATGTTTCCCTATTGAAGAAGCAAAAAAATCAAAAAATTTCTTTCTAGAAATAACAAAACATGGTGGTCATGTCGGTTTTATTTCTACTTTTAAGCAGCAAGAAAGTAGGTGGTTAGAAGAAAGAATAGGTAGATTTATTAAAGAGAATATTCTTAAAAACTTTTAAAAGTTATTTGATATTTACCTGAAAAAGAATATCTTGAAAAGCTTGTTAAGCAATGAATACAATAATGACTTTTTCTTAATGGTAAAAGTTTAAATATACCTGTACTTTTCTTTATCTTGTATGCTATAGAATTACAATTTGGGCATTTACACATGATAATATCTATTTTTCCCCAATTTAAAATATAAAACAGGCAAAAACAATAGGTAAAAACACCTGATTAATAGTGCCACAATAACTCAATAAAACTTTAGTTATTACAATAGTAATATAGATATTTGTAATTAGTAATTATATATTTTGAAAAACTATTTTTTAATACTTGTCGTGTTCGTTTCCTCCCAAATGTTTTCACAAACTTTTCGGAACTATTCAAACGAATTTTTAAATATTGGTGTAGATGCTGCTTCATTAGGAATGAGTAAATCTGTTGTTGCCACTAGTAGTGGTGTAAATTCCATGTATTGGAACCCTGCAGGTTTAATGAGTTTAGATGATTATGAGGGTTCATTAATGCATGCATCTTATTTTGCAGGTATTGCCAATTATAATTTTGCTGCTTTAGCTTTACCTATTGATAATCAAAGTGCTATTGGTATTTCAATAATTCGCTTTGGAGTTGATGATATTTTAAATACTACTGAGTTAATAGACAATCAAGGAAACATCAATTTTAATAATATCAGCCTTTTCTCTGCCGCAGATTACGCTTTTAATATTGCATATGCACGTAATCTAATTCACAAAGACATTCATTTTGGAGTCAATGCTAAAATAATTAGAAGAGTTATTGGCGACTTTGCTTCTTCTTGGGGTTTTGGTTTTGATGCAGGAATACAGTTTGAACGAAAAAATTGGAAATTTGGGCTAATGGTTCGAGACATTACAACTACATACAATACCTGGAGTTTTGATGAAACGGAGTTTGATAAAATCAAAAATTCTATTCCTGGACAAAATCAAGAATTACCAAAAACATCTGAAATCACAAAACCAAAGATACAAGTAGGTATTGCAAGAAAATTTAGAGTAGCTAGAGATTTTCATTTACTTACAGAAATTGATTTAAACATGCGTTTTGCACAAACTAATGATATCATTTCTTCAAGTTTTGCTAGTATTGATCCTACATTTGGGTTTGAATTAGACTATACTGACTTAGTATACTTAAGAGGTGGAATTGGAAACATTCAAAACACAACACAATTTGATGGTAGTAAAAACTTATCTCTACAGCCAAATTTTGGCGTTGGTTTTAAATACAACGGAATTGAAATTGATTATGCTTTAACAAATATTGGAAGCGTAGGAAATGCGTTATATTCTAATATTTTTTCAATTAAAATTGACTATAAATTCTTCAGAAATTAAGCGATGCTAAAAAAAATACTTTTTACTCTATTATTGATTTTCTCATGCTATAGCGGTTATTCTCAATACAAACAATTAAGTTCAAATGCAGAAATCAGTATTATAACTGCAGGCCCTGGAAAAATATTATACGAAGGTTTTGGACATAGTACGATAAGAGTTAAAGACAGTGATTTTGACACAGCTTACAATTATGGAATCTTTGACTTTAACGCTCCAAATTTCTACTTAAACTTCACAAAAGGGAAGTTACTTTACAAATTGGAAAGTTACCCTTTTCATTATTTTGTTAGAAGCTATCAAAAAGATAACCGCTGGATAAAAGAGCAGGTTTTAAATCTAAACCAACAAGAAAAACAATTGTTTTATGAGTATTTAGAAAATAATGCAAAACCAGAAAACGCCGTCTATTTATACGATCCTTTTTTCAATAATTGCGCAACGATCCTAAGAGAAATAACTGAACTTATTTTAAAAGAAAAAGCAAATTTCAAAACAAATCACATTCAAAAAAAGAAATCATTTAGAGCATTAATGGATGATGAAATCCCTTGGAACACTTGGGGTAGTTTTGGTATTAATTTAGCATTAGGAAGTAACTTAGATCAGATTGCATCGGAAAAAGAGCATATGTACTTGCCCGATTTTGTGTACAGTGGTTTTAAAAATGCAACAATTCATATCAATGGGAAAGAAGAAAATTTAATAAAAACAGACCGGTACATTTTAAAATTTGATGAACTAAAAATTAATCCTTCTAGAATCAATCCTTTTTTCCTTTTCTCCTTAATTTTACTTCTTGGGTTATATATTACCTATAGAGATATAAAACGAAAAAAGAGAACAAGGTGGTTCGATTTCTTATTGTTCTTTTTTACCGGTTTAATTGGTTTACTAATTGTATTCCTGTGGTTCTTCACTGATCATTCTACAACTCCAAACAACTTTAATTTTTTATGGGCATTTGCTCCAAACTTGTTTGTTGCATTTTTTTTGCTAAAAGAAACTCCAAAAAAATGGGTTGAGAATTATGTAATTGGTTTGCTCCTTCTTTTATGTATTATTCCAATAATTTGGATTAGTAAAATTCAACAATTACCTATTGCTAGCATACCGTTTATTATGTTGTTAGTAATAAGATTTATTAGCTTAAAAAAGTTTTTATTGACCTTTAAAGAATAAGACTGTTGAAATTGTTTTTATCAGAATTTTAAAATCAAGAAAAGAATTTCTTTCTTTTATATAATACAAATCATAACGTAGTTTTGTTTCTTGCTCTTCAATAGTATTAGCGTACGGGTAATTTACTTGTGCCCAACCGGTTAAACCTGGCCTAATAACGTGTCTTATAGCATAAAATGGAATTTTATTTTCTAAATCATGAACAAACTCCGGCCTTTCTGGCCTAGGGCCAATCAAACTCATTTCTCCTTTTAAGATATTCATAAATTGAGGGAATTCATCTAACCGGGTACTTCTTAAAAATTTCCCAAAAGAAGTAATTCTTTTATCATTTTTCTGCGCCCAAACTGCTCCATCTTTTTCCGCATTTTTAATCATTGATCGTAATTTTAAAATTTTAAAATTCCTCCCTTTAAAGCCGACTCTTTCTTGAATGTAAAATAACGGACCTCTATTACCAATTAAATTCCCAACAAATAATAAAGGAATTAAACCCACAAAAAATAGCATCCCAACTATAGATATTATAATATCAAACACTCTTTGGGTAAAATGATAAAAACGGTTGTCATTATTTTTACTGAAATGTATTTTTTGATAAAAATTATAATCTAAATATTCTTTTGGGACTCTATTTGTGATTTCTTCATAGTAAGTCTCAAAACTTTTAATATTTACCCCTTCTTCAAAAAGTAAAATTAACTGCCTATTTAAATTTTTAATTGTTTCACTTGAGAATCCAGAAGTTGAGATAACAATTTCTGAGGCCAAATTAGAATGAACAAGCTCTAATAAATCAACTGTATTTGCATCATTAAAATTACTTAAACCTTCAATTTCAGCATTGGATACATAGGTAGCAATGTTATGAAAGTTTTTCAACTGAATTAATTCTATTAATTTTTCAGCTCTTGATGAGTGCCCTATTACCACAATTGTTTTAAAATATTTTGGCGAAAATAAAACCCATATATATAGAAATCTCCACGCAATAACTGGCAGTGCTATTAAAAAGAAAAAGTAAATAATTTGTAATCTATTAGCGGGTAAAGAAGGAGTTACATAAGGTGAAAACACATAAATAAATGTTGTAACAGAAGAAGTAATAAAAATACTTCGAACTACTAAAAATCTATTATTAGATATTTTTAAACTGTATAATTGAAATATTTCTCCAAACAAAAGAAAGTATAATAATAGCACAATAAACCAAACATATACTAAACTATTAGAAACATCTAAATAATTAAAATCAGTATAAATTGATGCTAAAGAAATACTTAAAACCATTACTACTGTGTCTAGTGAGCGCAGCAATAATTTTCTTTCAGAAATATCTATATGCAAAGACTTTTTACTCATAATAATTTATGGGGATACAATACATGAAGGATTATATTAAATCAAAAATAAGAAGATTTTATGGTTTTTAAACAAATCAAAGGCTTTATTAAAACAATTTCATGTATTCATCACTTAAAAAAGAATAATCATGAAATTCTTTCACAAATTTATATCCTTTAATACCAAATTCATCTCTTTGTCCATTCTTCATTGTATAAAGGCTTAAAATGCCATCAATAATAGCTTGTATATTTTCAGGTTTCACAATAATTCCGCACCCAGATAATTCTACTTGATCTTTAATCAATTCAGAAGATTCTAAAATTGGTTTTTTTGCTAACATATAATCAAAATACTTATTATAAGATACACCATGTACATATAATGGAGATTTATACCTTCCTAAATAACATACATCAAAATATGATAACATTGCTTGTACTTGAGATTTCTTTATTTTATCAATAAAAGTAATATTTGTTGAATTTTTTACTTTTTGTTGAAAAGAACTCTTTAAATTTCCATCTCCAACTATTACAAAATGAATGTTTTTTTCTTTTATCAATAATGATGCTTCAATAAAATATTCCATTGCGTTTGCCAAACCAATAGTTCCTGCATATCCAACAATAAATTTATCTTTAGGAATACATTCTGAGACACTTTTATCAATCATTTCTTTACCAATTAAGTTTTCATCTATACCATTAGGAATGTAATGAAACTTACTTTTATCACTAGAAATATTACTTATATATTCTGATGCATTTGGTAAAAGAGAAACTATTTTATCTGACTTTTTATAGGCCAGTCTTTCAAACCATCCAACAATTTTAATTAAAGGATGATTTTTAGAATAGCCTTTTAAATGCATTGGTGTTAGCGGCCAAAGATCTCTAATTTCAATAATTAGCTTATTGCTCTTAAATTTTCTTTTAAAAAACAATCCATTTATTATAGGGAAAATTGGCATGGAAGAAACAATTAATATCTCTGGTGTACCAAGTGTTTTTGATGACAAAAAGAACAATCTAAAAGTATATATTAAATTACTTAAAAACTTTTTAAACCCACTATCGTTGTATTTAGGAACTTTTACCCAACAAAATTGTATTCCGTTTTCAACATTTTCATAAGTAAACCATTTTTTACTCACCAAAGGTTGATTTACAAACAGGTGATTGTGTGACCCAGAAATTATTTTAACATTATATCCTTTATCAACCCAATGTTTACTTAAATAGTAATGTCGCTCACCCCAACCTGAATCTAATTTACCCGCAGTTTGATTAATAATCCAAATATTTTTTTTATTCATTTTTAAATTAATGATTCTATGATTTGTGGTTTCCCTGATTTTGTTGGTGCTATAAACTTCACTTCTACAAAAGTTATTTTAAAAGTTTCATCTTCTATATAAAACTGCAGCTTTGTTTTTACATCTTTCAATATAGAATTTGTAAACCCCTCTGATTTTATATATTCAATATGAATACCATCTAAAGTATTTTGAATAATTTTAAATTGTTTAATTTCTGAAACATACTCAAAAACCCCTGTAAATGAATGTACGACTAATATTTTTCCTTTTCTAGTTTTCACAATATCAGTATCTCTACCAACAATTTGTTGTAATAACGGGTATTGAAACTTTCTTTGTTTAGGATATTTATTTTCTGGAAGTAAAATACCTAAATCCCCAATTTTATATCGAATTAGCGGCATTGCATATCCATCTAGCCTAGTTACTACTATATTTCCCATGGTCCCATCTGGAACAGGATTGTTTTCATCATCTAATATTTCAATATAGGTCTGTGGTGAAAGAATATACATATAATCTAAATCATACTCAGCTCCAATTAAAAAACCCTCAGCAGAGCCATAAGTATCATAGACTTTACAATTAAATGTTCTCTCAATATTCTTTCTATAATGAGCAAATAGTTTATCACCCAGACTAATAACTGATATAAACTGAATTTTAAACTCATACTTCTCTGCTATTTCAGCAATTACATTTAAAGAAGATGCGTATCCAGCTAAAGTATAACGCTTATTCGTTTTTACTCTTTTTAAAATTGTTATGATTTGTTCTTCTGTATGTACAAAAGCATTTACATATATTGTTTTAAAAAAATAATCTTTTAAGGACTTTAGCACACCTCTATTTGGTGATATTCCTGTTTGAATAATTGGATTACCAATACGATACCCATACCATTCCCACCAATGAATTAAACCGGCTCTTAAAGAAGATAAGTCATTTTTATTCATATAAACAGAAGAACTAATACCTGAAGATCCACTGCTCGATATTTTTTTTAGCCCTTTGTTTTTTACTGCCAATAACACTTCTGAATTGTTCCTTAAAATATCTTTAGTTAATATTGGGAATTCTTGCAACCAATCTTTAGGGTTATCACCTGTTAGTTTTACCGAATTGTAATATTTAACATTCAAAGATGAATACTTCAAAATTTTCTTTAAATTATCCTGTTGTAATTCCACTAATTCATCTGAGCTTAGTGCATCTACATTTCGCCAAAAAGACAAATCTTTGCAAAAAGAAGATCTATTAAAAAAATCTCCTATTGGTAATAATATATATTCTAAAAATTTTGGGTACATCTTTTTTTTATTTCAAAATAGAAAACCATTTTTCTCTTACAATTTTCCAATTGAAGGACTCTGCTTTCTTACGAGCCGCTTTTGACAACTCTTGATTGTTTTCCTGTATCAGTTTAACAATGGCCATAGCCATTTGTTCAGAATTATTTTTCTCTACCAAAACACCTTCAACATTGTTCTCAATTAAATAAGGCAAACCTCCTGCATTTGTACTAACAATTGTCAATCCCAAGGCCATTGCTTCCATAACACTTACTGGCGTATTGTCAAAGTTTGTTGTATTGATAAATACATCAAAATCTTTAGATTTATGATGCCACTTTTCTTTAGATAAAACCCCTGTAAATTCAACAGAGTATTTTAATTTGTGTTTTATTACCAACTCTTGAACAACTTTAAAAGAATCATCTTTTGCTGGACCTATCATACACAAAGTTGCTTTTGGGAATCGGTTTTTTAATAAAATCAGGACTTCTATTGCAAGTTTTGGATTGTACAAATGTCTAAAAGCTCTTACCCACAATATTTTTGGGCTTAGCGTATTTCTTATTTCAAAATCATATTTTTCTATTTCAAGAACATTCGGAATATAACAAGTTAAATATCTTCTTTTTTCAAATTCACTTTTCAAATAATTAGAAGGAGCTATATTTTTATAAGAATGATTGAAAATTAAATTTGACATCCATTTAGATTTATCTATTCTTTTAGGCAAATCTCCTCCATGAAGTATCGGTATGTATTTTAGATTAAATAGGCGAGCCAATTGAGATACGATAAATGCATAATAGAAATTAGTAGTACTAAAAGTATCTATTAAAATATAATCAATTTTATTTCTGTTTTTGACCACTGTTAAACACATGTCAAGCAATCTTAAAATTTTATTATTCTTATTTGATGATTTTTGAACTTTAAAATTTTCTTTGATCAACAATTCACTCAATGTTTCCATTGAAGAAATATAATTTGACTTCTTGACTAAATCATTCCCTATATATAAAATAAACTTACTCACTTTTTGTGTTCGTTATATTAATTAAACTTAGGGCGTAAATAAACCCAGGAAATGCAATACGCATGGCAGAATGATTGATTGTTAAAAACCAGAATAAATAAAATGCCACAATAAAGGCTCTTTGATAATTATTACCCGCAAAAAAATTACTTAATGGAGTGGTTAATAGTAAAATTAAAAGCACAAGACCAATAGCGCCATGTTCTTCAATTACTCTTCCCAATTCATTGTGAGATGCGGCTGTTATATTTTCACCTTGCAACTGTCTCTTGTATTTTCCATTTCCTACACCAATTCCCAATGGGGTTTCTATAAAACTTTTTAATTGATCTCCAAGAATAGCCGTTCTACCTGATGTAATATCTTCTTTCTTCACTCCTTTCGCATTTTTACCTGCATATCTATTGTCTAACATTCCACCAGTAACATCTGATGTATATACCCAAATTGCTGAAATTAATGCGCCACCAATAACAATATATTTAAAAAACGATTTCAAAGAGCCTTTTTCGTACAAGATGTAAAAAAAGAAGAAAAACACCAAAGCAATAGCTCCGGTAATTATCCCACCTCTAGAAAAGGTCAATAATCCTCTATAAATAAAATATAATAAAAAGAAAAAATCTAATATAATATATCCCGAGATTTTCTGCTTCAATAATATTAAAATGGTTATAATAAATATCCCTGCTCCAATAGCAGTTGCAACCTGATTAGGTCCAAAACCACCAGAAGTTTCAAAGTTTGCACTTCCTCCAAAAACAATCTCTTTCAGATCTGGAGTTCTAAAATACAAATAGGTTACCATTGAGAATAATGGCAACAACATGGCAAACAACGCGTTTAGCATTTGCTCTTTTGTTACTTTCCTCTTATAAAAATATAACGCACTAATACCTAAAACAATGGGACCACTTAAGTTAAAAATTATTGCTTTACGTATGGATTCGCCTTCTGGAACTTGGGTAAATACAATTCCTAGTAATAATAATAGCAAATAAAAAAAATATTGAATTGAAAACTTTTGCTTTACTCCTCCAATAAATATCCCAATAAGTAAAAGTACAATTACGGCATATTTACCCGTTTCATAAGTAGGAAAACCCTTAATCATCCTTACAAAAACCTCGGCTCCAGTAATATAAGCAGCTAAAACAAATGCTTCTTCATTTCTGTTTTTTGTCCTAAATAAAAGAATAAGACATAGCAATAAAATACCAAAACCATAAATTCCAGGGAAACCAGAAAGAGTTGCTAAAAAACCAATAACAATGTGAATGATTAATAAGCTAAGCTTGTTATCAAAAAAGAATTTACTCAACATCATTTTACTTAAAAATTTCTGTTATTAATCTTTTATTATAATATTTATATGTGAATTTTTCTGCCAATCTATAATTGTTCGAAATCCATTGATAATAGTCCTTATGGCTTAATTTCAATGATTTTAGTATCGCTTTTTGTAAAAGGGCTGATGTAGGTGAACTTAATAAAAAACCATTCCTCTCGTTTTTAATATACTGACCAATACATGAAACATCAGAAACAATCGGAATGCATCCAAAATTTATAGCTTCAGCAATAACTTTTGGAAAACCTTCGCTCTTTGACGGTAAGATAATAAAATGTGACTTAGCATATATTTCTTTTATTTTATCTTTTGGTAAAAACCCATGAAAAATAGTTTTGTACTTGTTTTTTTGAGCTATAGAAATGTACTTATCTCTTTCTTTACCGTCTCCGACAAAGTGGATTTCTGAAATTCTTTTTTCGTTTAATTCTGATAAAGAGTCTAAAATCTGATCAACCCCTTTATGTTTATTTAATGCTCCTACGAAACAAAATATTATTTTGTCTTCAATAATTTTATTCTTAATTGACTCTTTACCAAAAGCTCTATCACTAGTTGATATACATGGGTTTTCAAATGGGATAACATTTTCTCTTTCATTTTCCCAGTGTCCATTTACAGTTATTTTTGTTTGAAGTGAAACACATTTTTGAAGCCAAAATTTTTGAACTTTATTTCCTAATGGCATAAGAGGATCAATCCAATTCCCAGCATATTTAACCCAATACTGTTTCTTATTAAAATACTTTAAAAATGGTAAAACATATATCCCCATTCCTGTTGGTGCTCTGAATTGAACAAAATCAACATTTTTGATGGCTTTAGATATTCTTAGTAAATTATAAGGAGCAGTGGTTAATAGAGATAATTTTTCAAGTCCCTGCCCTCCAGCTTTTTTTAAAGCAATAAATTCAATTTTATCAGAATTATAGCACAATGCACTATTTGGGGCTTGTTCTTTATGCAAAGGTGCAATATGAACTATTGAGTCTACAATATTTAATAGTTTATTAATTTCTTTAATTGTTGGTCCCCAACCTACTATTGTACCATCATTTCTCTTATAATGTTCTGTATGTGATATAATTGCTATTTTCAAAAATTGATTGCTTTAATATATTTTTTTATAATAATTTCCCAAGTAAATTTTAACGACCAATCTAAAGAGTTTTCTTTAAAGCTATTATAATTACTTAATATTGACTGTATGGCACTAACAAATTCTTGGTGGTTCTTAGTAGCTATTAAAATCCCGGACTTATAATTATCTATAGCGTCTTCTATACCACAATCTTTTGCTCCAATAACTGGTGTTCTCAAATTATTTGCTTCTAACAATGCGATACCAAACCCTTCAACATCTCCACTCCTAGTATTTTCACTTAGCATGACAAAAATAGTACTTCCCTGTAATAGTTCATATTTTTCCTTTTCAGAGACTATTCCATAAAAAGTGATATTTTTTTCTACTTTTAAATTTTTAGCCAATTCTAAAAGTTGCTCTTTATCAATTGGGCTACCAACAATATGATAGTGTACTTCTGGGTATGTCTTTAAAAGTTCTGGTAGTGCCAAAATTACATTTTTTTGACCTTTTCTTTCTGTAACACTACCGACAGTTAATAAACTAGGGTTTCCTATTATTGTTTTTTTCTTTACATCAGTTTCATTTGGAAGATTAAATCCATTTGGAATTACTTCAATATTATTCAGATTTAAATACTTAATAAGAGATTTTGTAAACGTAGAAACTGCTATTATTTTATCAAATCTTTTTAATGAGGTATCTATAGATTTTCTTAAGTATTTATTGCTAAAGTTGACCTCAGAACCATGTACAACAGCAATAAATTTTTTACGATAAAAAAAAGTAGCCAAAGCAACACTCCAAAGAGAGAATTTACCCGACGCAATAATTATTTCACTCTTAGAAACGGCTTTAAAAACATGATAAATACGATTGATATACATCAATAATCGTATTTTTCTTAATTTTATTCTTACAACATTAAAAGGTTGTAATTCATCAAAACAAAGCTCTTTTTCTATATTTTTTAATCTTTGATCTGCAATAACACCAACATTAAATTTATTAATAGTTAGTTGGTTTGCCAAACTCGAAGCATGATTTCCTATACCTCCAGGTTCAGGAGGGAATTCAGAAGTAACAATAAGTACTTTCTTCATTTTAGTCATTCTTCAATTTTTTAGCAAGTTTAAAATTTCTAGATATAATAATTAACGTATGAGGTAATAAAAAAATTGAAAAGAAAATCTTAGCCAACTTCTTAAATATATTCCCTCTAATAATAAAAGTACCCCTTACATTTAACAATAATGATTTATATACTTGCTTTCTTGTAAAATGTTTTAATTTTAAGTAGATCTCTGAGTGATGTAAAAACCTTCTTTGAAATAAGGAATCTCTAGAAGATGAAAATGTAACTTTCCGTACATTATGATTTCTCAAACCACCTCTAGCGGCTCTTAAATGTACAATCCTTAATTTATTATTTTTCACACTCAAAGCCCCTGCTTTTATACATCGTAAACCTAACTCCTCGTCTTCACTTTGCTTTTGATCCATTTTCACATCAAATCCATGAACTTTTATCAATAAGTCTCTTTTTACTAGAACATCATTCGTTGGAAAACCATCCGACATTTCTATTTTAGGTATTGAACGATCTACATAAGAAGTTCCTATTTCATCTGGTACTCCGCAAGAAATATCAGCATCAAAAGAATACATAGTTTCCAAGTGTTTCTCTAAATAATTTTCAGGAATTTCTTCCATATCATCATCAAGAAACCAAATGAATTTACTTTTTGCAATTTCAATTCCTCTATTTCTTGAAGTACACTGACCTATCTTATCAGTTTCTATATATACTATTGGTAAATCAACAAAAGCGTCTAAAAACTCTTTGTTTCTCTTTTCTTTTGGTGTTTGATCTACAATTATGATCTCTTTTACTCCTGGGCTCAGCAACCTTAACTCGCCTAATTCTTTTTCTAAAAAAGAATAGCGTTCTAAAGTAGCAATTACAACAGAGACTGAAATATCTTTGTCTTTCAATATCCCTTTAGTTATTACTTGATCAAAAATTGAATTCTTGATTTTTTCCTTTCTTTTATACATTTTCAAAAAAGAATAAGGAGGCATTTTTAATGCATTCATTAAATAACTCCAAATAAAAGCCTTAGTATCAAAGTTATTTCTAATGAATAACAATTCATCTGACTTTTTTATATTGCAATGAGCTAATCTAACAGATTCCGACAATATTGCTGAATATCTAGTTATAACACCTTTTTTCATTGCCTTATGCCCAAAATCTAGGCCTATAATATCTAATGAATTAGAATAATTTGATAGTTCTACTTCATGAAAAACTCTTTTTTCTAACAAACACCCCTTAAAAGTATTTTTCCAAGAACTATGGTCTATAAAATTATCTATAGGTACATGCAGCATATTTGTTGGTTGAATTGCATCTAACAGTTTGGGTCTATTTTTTAACCCAATTTTCGAACCAATATGCCATAAATTCCCTTTAGAATTTAATATCTCTTTTAATAGTCTTTCTGTAGGCAGTATATTTTTAGCATCCCAAAATAAAATAAATTCAGAAGTATCCTCCAAAACTTGATTCCTGACTTTAGACAAAGATGTTGTATCATACCCTATTGAATACTTTTTTCCAAATCCCCACTCTATAGTTAGGTCTTCATTAAAAACAACCAAAGAAATGCTTTTATTCATTCCTATATTATTTCTTTAAAGACAGAAACAAATCGTTCCTTTTTATCTGATTTCAATTCTTTTCCAAAAAATTTATCAACTAATTTTGCTCTTTGAAGCTTATGGGTTTGGGGGATTGTTATATACATTCTTATTTGCTTTTCTAACTCGTTTATATTTTTAGCTAAAGATACAGCTCCACTTTCTACTATGGGTTTATAATGGTCAAAATCATAAATTTTCTCATAGTCATTTGGGTAAATATCTTCATTGGGAGGGTTAAACGCTATATTTATTACTGGTTTATCTAAAATCGCCAAATCTAAACTAACAGTTGAAGCCACGTTAATACCAATACTACAATGATTAATTAAACTATTAAACAAGGTTATATCTTTTAGCGTTGGTGTTAGATGGTTTAATTCCCAATAGTGATCAGGGATACAAATGTTCTTATTTTCTTCTCTCAATTTATAATACTCGGCATTGTTATCTTTTGCATATATTCTTACCAACAGTTGCAAATTCTTGTCAATCCTTCTAAGCACTTTTTCTATTTCTTTAACAATAACATGCTCTTTTGGGGTGTAATAGGCCATTCCCGTAGAGTAGAGTATTATCTTTTTTTCAGAAGAAATACCTAAAAATTCATATAACTCTTCTTTAGAATCAATAAAATTTTCATCAAAATGAAAATCAAATTGCGGGGTTCCTGTTATAAAAATATGTTTTTCGTAAATTCCAGGGTAAAACTTTAACAAGTCATCTTTTATTTTTCGGTTCCAAGTAAAATAAATATCATAATCTGGTAAAATTCTTCCTTGTGAGGTCAAATTATCCCAAGAAAATAAAAATGTAGCAGATTTAATTTTTCGTTTTTTTACAGCATACATTAAATCAAGAGAAATAGTATTATGAATATGTGACGTGTTAAAAACTAAATCTGGAGATATTTTTATTAATAGATTTTCTAATTCTTGTACTTTTGGGTTTTTAAAATTAGCTTTTATAAAGCGATTTGTTAGTTTAATTAAACTGTTTTGCGAAGTATAAAAAGATGCGAACCCTTTTCTTAACTTCCTAAATAAATTAGATTTAAAGCTTTTCTTGCTTAATAAATCATCTTTTACAATTTTTAAATTTCCTGTAACAGAATTTAATTTTTTAACATGTGCTATTTGCAGTATCTGTTTTACTTCATTTGCATACGTATTCTGATAGTAACTTTCATTTAGTTCATAGAATTCATCACATTTTGTAATAAGGTATTCTTTAATTTCTACGTTAGGAACCACTGAAAAAAACACAACCTTATATTGATTTCTTAAAGCATCCGTAATTCCAGAATACACAAAGTTTTTAATAGACTCTCCTCTAGGGAGTATAATTATGAGCTTTTTCATCAATCTATAACAATGTTATTATCTATACACATATCAAGTCCCAACCATTGCCAAATATGAAAACTAGATTGATTGTCCCCATGTAAGTAATTTTGCCACTCATTTTTTAATTCTTCAATATCAAACCAAGAAGAAAACTCAGATCTCTCAATTTTCATAATCATGTTGGTTACAAATTTTTCCAAGTCCTTACCTAACCATTCTCTTTGTGGTGTTTGTAAAGGTCTTTTTGGTGCATACGAAATAGAATCACTTAAATACTCAGACACAATTTCTCTTAGTAAACTTTTTTGAATTCCATTTTTTATTTTATACTCTAAAGGCTGAGCAAAAGAAAATTCAACCAAACGATAATCTAAAAAAGGCTCCCTTAATTCTGTACTATATGCCATAGAAACTCGGTCATTAAATCGTAAAGCTCTAGGTATTTTTGTATAAAACAAATCTCTGTATTGCTTATTTAACAATTCTTCTTTAAAAGGTTTTGGGTATTTAGGTTTTTCAGCTAAATCTATCATTTCTTCTGATAAAACATGCCGCTTAAAAGGCGATTTTTTTACTCCTTGAATGGTTGCATCGCTATTTTGAATATAATAATCATATCCAGCCCATTGCTCATCCATTCCTTGTCCATCTAACAATACTAATATATTTTCTTCTCTTGCTTTTTTAAATATTTTAGCATACGCTAAAGTTGGAATCCCTCCAAAAGGTTCATCTTGGTGATATCCAATTTTAACAATTTGCTTCTAATAAAACTTTTTGCAATGGATTATTAGTTAATGAAATCATTTCTTCTACCCATGGTAATTCATCATATCGATCATCATTTGTATAAAAAGTAAATGCATTAATATTTTCATTTCCCTTTTGCTGGTTAACAAAAGTTAACAATGCCGAACTGTCCAATCCTCCACTTACATTAAAACCCACTGGAACATCGGCTCTAAAACGTAAATTAATACTGTCTTTCAATAACGCAGTGTATTTTTCTTTTACCTCCTTATAAGCTTTCTTTTGTTGGTGTTTTTCAATTTCCTTTTCGAAAAAATACCACTTTTTTATGTCTAATTTCCCTTTTACATACTCCATATAATGACTTCCTGGTAATTGCAGAATATTTTCCCAAAAAGTTTCATTTGGCATTCCATAACTTCCAAAAGACAAATAATTAGCCCATACTTTTTTATTTGGTTTTTTAGAGATTCCAGCTGCATGTAATGTTTTTATTTCTGATGCAAAAGAAAAAGTATCATTCGAAACATGGTAAAAGAAGGGTTTAACGCCAAAGCGATCTCTTGCCGCAAATAATTTTTTTTCAACACAATCCCAAATAGCAAAAGAAAACATACCGTTTAATTTGCCTAAACAACCTTTACCCCATTTAATGTATGCAGCAAGTAAAACCTCTGTATCTGAATTTGTTTTAAATGGATAGTCAAGCTCTTTTTTTAATTCTATATAATTGTAAATTTCACCATTGAAAATTAATTGATACCGATTTGTAATATCTGTAAAGGGCTGGTTTGCATCTGCTGACAAATCAATTATTGACAACCTATTGTGCCCTAAACACACTTGGTCTCCAAACCAGGTTCCTGTAAAATCTGGCCCTCTATGTTGCTGCTTTTCTGTCATTTTTAACAACAGATTTTTAGTCGCATTTCTTCCAATAACACCTGCAATTCCACACATACTAACTTAATTATTTTCGAGTGTTTTGATTAATTTCAAGGTTCTTAGTCTTCTTCCTTTTCCATTTAAATGATAACTACTATCGTAAAATAGACTCGCATCGTAAATATAATCTCGTGGAGAACCGATAAAAGTTATTCCTGTTTCTTGTTGCAAGTAAAATATATCTTTTAAAAATCGGTAATCAAACTGAGATTCTTCAATTGGAGGGAAAGTTACAATTAATTTCACACCTTTTTTTAAGCAAATCTCATTAAAAATAGTCAAAAATTTTAAAAACCTCTTGCTTAGTTTCTTTGATTTTAATTTTTGATACCTGCTCTTTTTTTCTTTCTCTATTTTTGTAGTAGCAATTGATATTAAACTAATATTATCTCCTAAAAAATTGTAGGATGACCTATTATATTGCAATGAAGTGCCCTCTGATTTTTGAAATTGCTTTTTAATAAAACCAATAAAAAACTCAACAGGTAATCGAATTACTTTTTTAAGCCCATTTACTTTTTGTGCAGGTGTAAAATCTTTGACAATTTTAGGGTAATAAAAAGCAGTAGTGTATAAAAAATCATCTCCAGATTCATTTCCATAATAAAATTCATATTCTGGAATGTATAAAACAACATCACCTTTCTTTAAATAATCTTTTGTACTGTTTAAATGAAACTCACTACCCAAACTCATTGCTAAGCTTGTGTTTATTACAGGGATATTGAGCCTCTTTTGAAGTTGTTCACTATCAATACTATACGATGAACTTGAACCTCCTGCAATGATAATTTTATTCGTGTTTTTTAATGAATCTAATCTTTCATATTTTCCCTTTATTGCCGCAGGGTAATCAATTTTGTGATTGTAATTTAAATAGATAGTACTTCCTATTAATACTACTATTAACAGCAATAAATACATGATTTTAACTAGGATCCTTTTAATAAATTTAATCATTTAAATATAATTGATTGATATCTTTTGCTAATTTCTCAGAGAATATTTTACCTGATTCTTTGTATAAGTGATTCCCATCTGGAAAAATATACCCTTCGTCTTTGTAATTCAAATATAAACTTTCAGTATTCCTCCCTAAATCTTTCATTCTTTTGTTAAAGAAAGGGTCCAATTGATTTTCAATACCCAACATTTTTATATCGACTGGTAATCTAACTAGGACTACCTTTCCATGTGCTTTTAATAATTTTATAGTTTTCTCTAAATAAGTTAACCTCTCTTTTGAAATTTTGTTAAGGGGCAATTGATTCTTTTTATAATCATTAATTTTTTTTGTACTCGATTTTAACATCTTTGCATTTGTGGTGTCAACAGATACTTCCAACCAGCCATCATCGTGTAAAAGCATAGGCATAGATTTATTTGGAAATATTTTATCTCCAAGCAGACTGAAAAATGATTTTTTATAAGCATTTTTTAAATAATCATAATTAGGAAAGCTATTAAATGTATTGATTTTGGAAAGTTCTAGTTCTGTTTCCCTGTCGTGATTAATATCGGTTCTAGAAGCGATTGACCACGGATCTACTGCTATTATGAATAAACCTTTTTTTACATCCTTATTTAACTTTTCTTCTATTGCTCTATAATATGTTTTTCCAAAAGGTGAATGTAACACCGTAAAGGAATAATTGTACATGCATCCTTCATAGTTTTCCTTTATAATAATTTGATTTAAAATTTCAGGAACAATACCTTGAGCAGCTCTAGATGTACCTAATATTAACGATTTTTGTTTTGAAGAGGTAAACCTTAAATAAAAAGGATCGGTGTATCCATCTGCCACAAATCCTAAAACTAAGTATATTAAGGCAATTCCAATACTTAACCTTACTATTTTAATTATAAACCTAATCATGCACTTTTAAATTTATTAATGAATCAATTTTTTTCGAAAAAAGAATCGCTCCGTTTTTATTTAAATGGTCTATATTTTCAAAATATTTATCTTCAACAATTTTAAAAACATCGCTTTCAATAAGTAGACTTGATTTCAAATCGAGTGTTTTTAAAATACTTTTATTTTTTTTATTATATCTGTGATTGCTATAAGTATAAAAGTCTGGGTGATATGGTGGTAGTAGTAGAAACAATTGAATTTTATTGTTATGGCATAAATTTATTATTTTCTTTAAATAATAGCTGTTTTTTTCTATTGTTAATTTTCTAGATAACCTTTCTTCAATATTCCCTACTCTCTTATCTATAATTTTTTTATCAAACTTGTATTTATCATCGTTTGCTCTCCAACCAAGATTAGATATCCTTGTATTTTTAGAAATAGCGTCATCTACTAATTCTTTAAAAGATTCATTAAGCACCAATGAATTATAGAATATTCCTTGATTATATTCTTCCAATTCGTAAAAATTATAGTATAACCTTTTTTCTTCTTGAGATATATTCTCTGTAAATAAAGTGTAGTGAGATATTGGAACAATAACAACTTTAATCTTTTGCAACGCTTTCAAATTATTTTTTAAAATAAAATAATCACTTTCAATTTTCCTGCTTTTATTTGCAATATTAATTGTCTTTTTTGTAAAAAGAGCAGGGTCTAGTCCAAAAAATGTATGAGAATTTCCTAAAACTAATACCTCGGCCGTTTTATCCTTTAGCAAAGTGTTTTTAATAGACATTACATTTGTGTTTTTGGGGAATACAAAAAAATCTAAAGCTCCCAAAAGTAAAAAGAGTAAAGTAGTATATCCAAAAAGTCTAATAACAAATAATTTCATGTTTTAAAACTGAAAATAAATAAACGATGATTTTTCTTCTACTGAGCCATAATACAAAATCATAAATGCAAAAAGCAGATAAAACACAATTCTATATTTTTTATCCAACACGATAGCATATTCTTGTTTACGTGAGAACCACTCTAAAATCAGAAATGGGATGAGTAAAGGTATCACTTTTTTATGGCGGATAACTTCTGGAATGAAATTTGAAAAATCAAAAATATTTTGAATATAGCTCATTGCTTCTGTTATTGTTTCAGCTCTAAAAAATATCCATGCAAAAGTGGTTAATCCAAAGGTTAATACTATTTGAAAAAATTCTTTTAAACTTGGTAAAACACGCTCTGACGCTACTTCATTCAGGTTGTTTCTATTCCTATTGGTTAGTAGCAATGGTAGGAAAAACAATGCATTCAAACCTCCCCAAGCGATAAATGTCCAATTCGCTCCATGCCAAAACCCACTCACTAAAAAAATTGCAAATACATTTCTTAACTGAAACCATTTACCTCCTCTAGACCCACCTAACGGAATGTATAAGTAATCTCTAAACCAAGTACTTAAAGAAATGTGCCAGCGTCTCCAAAACTCAGCAATATCTCTAGAAAAATAGGGGTAATTAAAGTTCCTCATCAATTTAAAACCAAACAATCTTGAAGTTCCAATGGCAATGTCTGAATATCCAGAAAAGTCACAATAAATTTGAAATGCAAAATAAATAGCTCCCATACACAAAGCTAATCCAGATTCAGCTTGATAATTTTCAAATATTTTATTTACTAATAAGGCACAAGAATCTGCAATAACTACTTTTTTTACAAGCCCCCATAAAATTAATTTCATCCCAGATACGGCATTGTCATAGCTAAAAGACCTCTTTTTATAAAACTGAGGCAACAAATTTGTTGCTCTTTCAATTGGACCGGCTACCAATTGCGGAAAGAATGAAACAAAACTAGCAAAGGAAATAAAATCTTTTGTAGGTTCAAGCTTACCACGATAAACATCTATTGTATAACTTAAAGTCTGGAAGGTATAAAATGATATCCCCATGGTAACTCCAAAACCTGCCCAAGCTTCTATCCAACTATCTATAAAAAAATTATAGTATTTGAAAAAACCTAGCATTCCCAAATTAAAAAATAGACTTAAACCTAACAACAGTTTCCGCCTTTTTATTTGGGTAGTTCTTTTTATTTGCAGCCCAAGGCTATAGTCAATAATGGTACTTAATAAAATTAACGATAAAAATCGCCAATCCCACCATCCATAAAAAACATAGCTGGCAACTAAAATTAAAATATTTTGAAAATGAAGTTTCTTAAAAATAAACCAATACAAGACAAATACGATTGGTAAAAACAATAAAAATTCTAGGGAATTGAATAACATTTAGTTACTTTTTAATAATAATTCGGCTTTTTTCCAATCTTCAATAGTGTCAATATTCACATAGAATTCTTTGGGGCTTTTAATATAGGAAATGGAATTGCCATATAATGAATTTTGTTCTTTGATTACGGTAGTTTTTGTTAAGTAAATACTCCCATCTCGATGATAGCTCAAAGGAAGATCTTGTCTTCTTGATATAATCTCTTTATCTCCTGTTGCAATGTCTAGGTTCCCCACATTATTTTCAACAAAAGTCCAATGAGGATTGTATTCATGAGGAACTTCTTGAACCGATATTAGCGAATCTGCTCCAGAAGCTATGAATTTTTCAATTGCAGTATTTAAGAATTCTACGGATCTAAATGGACTTGTTACCTGCAATAAACAAATGGCATCAAAATACACTCCTTTTCCTTCAAAATAATCTAATGCATGGATTATAACTGGCAGTGTTGGTGTATTATCTTGCCCAAGGTTTTCTGGCCTCTTAAATGGCACGTCAACATCAAGGTTTTTGGCCACTTTAATAATTTCATCATCATCAGAACTGAGTATAACCTTTGTTAATAATGATGTATTTAAAGCGACCTCAGATGTGTAGGACAACAGAGGTTTACCTCCTAATTCTTTGATATTTTTACCAGGAACTCCTTTAGAACCCCCTCTTGCTGGAATAATTGCTAAAATTCGCATTAGTATGCTATTGTTTTATGGAATGATAATGGTTCATTTGCTAAAATATCAGCAATCCGTTTTCCAGAGTTGCCATCTCCATAAATGACCTCACTTTTAATTGAATTGGTCGAGATACGATCAGAAATTGCCGATTTTATGGCTTCTTTATTATAGGTAGTATCAAACACATTTGAACCTCTTTGTCTTCTGTTTTGTCTTGTCCCGATATTAACAACTGGCACACCCAAATAAGAACATTCTCTAATTCCTACACTCGAATTACCAATTAAGCAACGACTGTTTGCTAGCAATCGTAAAAAATCATTGGGCTCCATATTTTTGAAAAAATGGATATTTGTTGGTTTTTTTAACTCTCTAAAAGTTCTTATTCCATTCGAAGTTCCATCAGACCCAGCATCTACGTTTGGCCAGAACCAAAACGTTGGAATGTCCAACTCATTTACTGCTTCCAATGTTTTTAACACATCTTCTTTTGACGATTCATACTCTGTAGTAACGGGGTGTTGCATCACCACAATATATCCTTTCTTCCAATCTATAATTTGGCCAACTCCTCCATATTTAACAATTGGGTCAAAATCTAATTCAGGAGATTCTTTAATTTCTTTAGCCAAATCTATTGAAGGGCATCCTGTATTAAAAACCTTTAACGGATTCTCTCCCATTTTGATTACACGAGCTTTTGCGTCTTCTGATGCTACTAAATGTAAGTCTGCTAATTTGGTGTTTGCATGCCTAACTTTTTCATCAATATTTCCGGTAACTTCTCCTCCTTGTAAATGTACCAGCGGAATATTTTGATAAGATGCAGCGATGCTTGCGGCTATCGTTTCAAAACGATCTGCTATAGTTATAACAGCATCCGGCTGTAACTTATAAAATACATTTGACAATTCCATCACTCCTAATCCAGTGGTTTTCGCCATAGCCGTTGGATTTTCACCTTCCAAGACCATAAAAACTTTTTCTGCTATTTCAAAACCATCACTTTCTATAAATTCTACTGCATTACCATATCTACCCAATAATGCAGAACCTGCAATGACAAGTTGTAGTTCTAGGTTGGCATGATCTCTAATTGCCAACAATGCTGTTTTTACTCTACTATATGATGGTCGTGCAGTTACAACCACACAAATTTTCCTATTTTGCATATGTTATTTTATATCTGAATAATTTAAAAAATCCCACTCATTCAAGTCAGATTTTAGTTCTTTCCCTATTACTTCTTCATATTCGCTCGCAAGAATTCCAAACCCCTTAGGTTTTTTAGTCTCTAGGTCATTAAAGGTAAGTATATGTCCCTTTGAAAGATTCTTGTTTACGGCTAAAGACTTTTCAAAAATACTTTTTAATTTTCCGAATGCTGTATTATCGTTTTTATCAATAGGGTTCAATAATGCTGTTTCAATATTATTAACTGCAGCAACAAGTTTTGTTGTTTCATCCATCGTTAAAGAAGATTTTGCATCTGGACCAAACATATTTTTATCGAAAACCACATGAAACTCCAATAATTCAGCGCCTAACGCCACTGCCGCAATACTCGATTCAATAGACGAAGAATGATCAGAAAAACCAATTGGAACCCTGTATTTACTTTTCATTTCTCCTATTACATTTAATCCAAATTGTGTTGGTTTAGTGGGATATGATGTAGTACACTGCAAAATAGAGTATGTGACTCCTCTATTTTTTAAAAAAGAGATCGTTTCATCCAATTCACTAAAAGAACTCATTCCAGAAGAAATAATAACTGGTTTTTTGGTTTGCGCAATTTTCTCTAATAATACAAAATTGTTCACTTCACCCGACCCTACTTTATAGCGTTTAACACCTACTTTTTCCAATAAATCAACCGCGGCATTACTAAACGGAGAACTCAAAAACTCGAGGCCAACCTCATCACAGTGACTTTTTAAGCCTTTCCATTCTTCTAAAGAAAATTCCATACGTTTCCAGTATGCTATTCTAGTGGCGTCCTGTTTTGAAAACTGAACTCTAAAAGGCTCATGCACACTACTTTCTGCCGCTGCAATATGCGTTTGAAACTTTATGGCATTACAGCCTGTTTTGGATACAGCATCAATATATGCATGTGCCATTCCTAAACTTCCATCATGTGCTTGTGCTATTTCTGCAATAGTAAATATCATAGTAACTTATCTATAAATGTTTTCAAATTTTCAACTTGACTCTTAACAGTAAATTTATTAAAAAAAGTTTCTTTTCCTGCCTTGCTCAGTGTATTTAACCGATCTGAATCTAAAATTAGCTCACAAATCTCATTTTTCATATCCTTTAGAGTATTACATAGTACAGCATTCTCATTATTTTTAATTTCTGGAAATCCTTTAACAGACGCCTCTGTTGCTACTAATACTTGTTGATAATTTAATACTAACGGCAATCTAGTTCTTGTCCCTGTATTGTATTCCCAAGGAATAATATGAATGTCTCTTTTATGCATAACTCCAGACAAGTTTTCTACAAATCCTAAACAATCTATGTTTGGGTCTTTTAGTTTTTGTGACAAGGAAGATGGAGCTTGATCTAAACTTCCTATTACCTTAAGTCTTACTTGGGGATGCTTTCTTTTTATTTCGTTCCAACATATGGTTAAGAATCGTTCAAGACCTAATCTATTTGCGGTGGTACCCATGCCTCCTAAATGAACTATATTAGGTACCTGCTGTGTTTCTAAGACATCATCTACATGATGGTAAGTTGTTGGTAGGTATAAAGCTTTTGCATTTTTTAGAAAAGCTATTTCTTTTGTTTCAGTATGTGATCCAGAAACACAACCATCAACCATTTTTACTAATTTAAATTCTGTCCTTTTTTTTTGAAATGTATGAAACCTCTCCAATAAAGTTCTCGTTTTTCTTAGTTTGGCTAGCTTATATTCCCAATCGTGATGTGCATATAATACAGGTATGTTTAATTGAGAAAAACAGGCCCAAATTCCTGCCCATCGCCATTCGGCCCACACCAAATCAATTGCATGATTTGTCACAATATTTTTTAAGTATGTCTTATTACTGGTATTTAAAAAATAATACTCAAATACCTCGGGTTTAAAAATAGCATTGGTAATTCTATTTAGATTTTTAAATGGCAATTTAAGAACAGGTTTACACGTGAGAATACTATCAACCATTCCTTCAATTTCTTTATAATCTGTTTTATTAAATGGTTTTGAATTTGGCCATTCAACAGCCAATAACTGTATTGTAAAACCAGCCTTGGCTAGCAATTCCAAATGGCTAAAATACACTGATGCTCCTCCATTTTCATTGGATGAAATAGTACCAGTATTCACAACAAAAAGTATCGTTTTACTCATAAGACTCAATTTCTTTGTATACCTCTAATACTTTTTTTTCAATAGTTGTTTTTTTCAAATTTTTCACCAACTCTTGATTGATTTTAAAAGCTTCAGTTATCAAAGCTTTATTGGATAGTACTTCCTTTATATTTTGAGCTATTTGATGAATATCATCAAACTGGTTTATTAACAATCCATTTTCTCCATGAGTTATGTATTCTTCCGTAACTTTTCCTGGGTTTGATTGTATTGGAAAGGCTCCACAAATCATTGACTCCAATAAGGTATTTGGTATACCATCAGAACTATTATTTCCAATTGCAACTATAGATTTACCAAACTTCTCTAACAACTGATTTTGAGAAATTTGGTGAAACCTTGACGAATAACAAATATTTAACTTATAGGTATCATTCAATTCCTCAATTCTTTCAATTACCTGGTTGTGCGCTGAGTATACATAGATATCATAGTCTTCTATATCATTAATAATCAACGTCAATGCTTCTAACACAAATAGTGCTTTTCCAGCCCAATGATGATACCCTTTTATTAGAATAGTTTTTCGTTCATTAATTGGCTTAATAAATGGTTTATATTTTGCTAACTCATATCCACCACCTCCAGGGAATACTGGTGCTTCAACTCCATTAAAGCCTAGCTCTTTGGCTAGGTTTACATCTCTTTTGTTGTCTGTAAACAAGAAATCAATACTTCTTAAAACGGCTTTAATTCTATGTTGATGGTCTTGTTGATGCTGATACAAATATAGATCACTGCCCCATGAAAAATACGCCCATTTAAATGGTAATTTTCTTCGGACCTTTAGTAATGGATACGTTTCAGATTGCATTTCTAGCGAATGCACTAAATCAGGTTTAATCTCTTGAATTAGCTCATATAGTTTCTCTGAAGCGGTTATCTTTAACATTGGCTCAATTGCCCGAAACAATCTTGGAAATCGTTTCTCTAAAAAATATTCCCCTCTCAACACTGGAATTTTTCTTTTTGACCAATCTGTCTCATAGTTTGTCCATAATAAGCCTTCATGAATTGGTTTGTCTAAACAATCAAATACAAAAATTTCGTGCTCCGAATTTTTTAGTTGATTGATCCATCTCACAGAATGGATATATTGTTGACAAACAAAAAGAATTTTCATAAAAATATTCTAACTAATTTCTAAATGGTTTATAATTTTTTGATGAAGAAATCTCCAACATTTCTTTATCTCCGTTGCTATCGCCGAAACTTATAATTTCTTGATAATCGTTCAGGTTTACTATTTTTCTTAATCTATTTACTTTTTCAATTCCTTTGCAATTTTCTCCTTCAAATTTGCCGGTAAAGCAATTACTTTCATAGCTCAATTTAGTCGCTATTAATTGCATCTCATTTGAATTTGCAAAATTTCTTAACCAAATATCAACAGAGGCAGATATTAAAAAAACATCCGAATCATCTCTATCTATTGCCTTGATATAAGCAATTGCCTTAGGTCGTACAATTTGATCTAAGTACCGGTCTGAATACTTCTTTCCTAAATCAATAAGTTCTTGTTCTGTCTTTCCTTTAAAAAACAAACCTAACAACAATTCTTTCACCTTCGATTTCCTTTTATTTGTTAATAATGTATAAAGAATCCGAGGAAAATGATACACCACCTTAAAAAAAACCTTTTGGGCACCTAACATAGATGTCAAAAAATGGATAAAAGAATCATTATTCGTTATAGTTCCATCAAAATCAAACAAATATAATTTCTTATTCTTCATTATTCAGTTCCAATTTTTGATCAATTACTACAACATTGTTAAATAATTTTGAGCTCTTAAATCCAGTAGAACTCCTTTCTTTAAACTGAATGCCATATTCTAAAAACAATGCCTTGTTCCCAAGATAAGCTCCAAAATCAACATGAATAATCTCATTTGTATTCTTTAAGTCTTCTAATTTAGAAATAAAACTCTTACTATCTGAATATCTAAGTCCTAAGCTAACCATTACGGTAAACCCAGCATTTACCAATGCTAAAGCTCCTAAAATTTTCAATTCATTTTTCAAGTTTTTATAACGGCTTATAGATAAATATAATAACAAAGGAATTGTCCAAACAAAAGGGGTATAACGCAACCACCAACCTGCTTTGTTTACAATAAGCAAGAACAAGATTACTCCAATAATAACTTCATATACAGAAAGGGTAAACCTCTTTCTTTCTCTAAAAATAGCATATAAATAAAACAAGATAGATACCAATAAAATACCTCCCCACCAAACTCCCAAACTTCCAACTCTTGGAGCTCCATTACGCATTTTTTGCAATTCATTAAAAGAAAAAGAAAATGGTATTTTTAAGAAAGAATCACTCCTATTTCCAACGGATACAAAGTTTGTAAATAGTAACTTTTCCAAACGTCCTTTTTCTTTTAGAACATCAGGTACATAATCTTCCACAAAATCTATATTATTTTCACCCATTAATGGATAAAATGGATGTCCCTTTTCACTGAAATTTTTTAAATAAGGCATAATCAAAAACGGCAGCATTAAAATAGCAACAACAACCGTTCTTTTAACAAGGGTTTTACTCTTTACTTTTTCAACAAACATTTCATAAAGAAATAGTACCCCATACAATATAACTGCATACACCAAACCAGTAAATTTTATATTAACTAACAAGATGATCCCTAGGGTAAAATCAAATAGATATGTCTTTTTGTTTTTACTTTGTAAGTAAGAAAATAAGGTAACCACAACTACTGCATACAAAAAACCATCAATTAGATTGGTCATAAGTTGTGATAACGTTACTGGGTTTAATGCAATGACTAGGGCTAATAAAAAAGCTGTGGATTTACTTTTAATAGTTTTAAAATAATTAAATGGATATAAAAAAGAAAGACCTAGAAAAACTAGATTTAAAAACTTCACAATGGTTATTTTACCCAATATCGAATAAAAAACAGCCCCAATAACTTCATATCCTTTGGCGTAATGATTCAACCAAATACTTTGATTATTTGTTGCCGAAATCTCTTCATATATCGGATTCCAGCCATTGCTCATTTGAATTATCATCTCCTGATGATATGCCTGACCATCAAATGTTAGGTCAATGTAAAGTTTAGACAATCCAATAGTGCATATGATACCAAGGAGCATTAAAAGAGTAATAATAATAGTATCTCTTTTAATCCCAATACAATAATTGGATATAATTAAACACCCCACCGCTATACAAGTTGCGTTAAAAAAATTCAATTGACCTTTTCCTAAAAATAATACAGTCGTTACCACAAATAGCAAGGCCATAAATAGCAATACCAATCGACTAAAACGACTTATTGAAAATGGTATTTTCATTCTTTATTTTTTACAAATTATTGTATAATGTGGATAAACAGCAATGTTTCTTTTGTCAGTTTTTATTATTTCAAATCCAATGTCTTGCAAAGAAGCTAGCGCTACTTCATATTTTAGTTCCTTACCTATTTCTCCAGCAAAAATCAAATCATGTAATTTATTAAAATAAACTAGTGGTGTTGAGGCATTAATATCTTTCAAAATAAAAATGGCTCCTGGACTCATAGCAGCATATATATTTTTTAAAAAGTCTATTTGTACATTTTCTGGAATATGATGTAATACGTCGTTCAAAAATATCTTAGTACTCGATGCAATCTCATTGGGAAATGTAGTTCCGTTGTATTGAATAAAATTATAGTCCACATCACTTAAATGCTTCTTAAACAGATTATTAGCATTCGCAACAAGTTCTTTCTTAATTTCTATACCATACACCTTTTTAATTTTTTTAAAGTGCGCCGCCAACAGAGAAAATTGACCAGATCCACAACCAATATCAAAGATAATATCTTTTTCTTCTAACTGTTCCAATAACAATCCTATTGGGAATATTAAAGGTCTAAATTTAATTTTTAAGCGATCTATAAATGATTCATCTTTTGTTTTATCATTTAAGTACGTAATGTATTTATTTCCTAACATTTAAGGTAAGTATATTAATGCATAAAAAGTGAATAGCCAAATTAGTATAGCTAGTAAATTTATTTTATCTCTATAAAAATATTCAACCGGTGATTCTGTTTTATTAAAAATAATGCCTTGTTGAAGATGTCTCAATAAAATAAAAATAACTATAAATGAGGTTAGGTAAATTTTATCTGTACCAAACCTTTCTATAACAGCTGGTTCAACGGTATACATTATATAAGACATGATGCTTATTGTAACCAACACAATCATAGCTAAGTTCAAATAATCGATAGTATAATGCTTTAAAACCGCTCTACTATTAACTGCTTCTGCATTTAACAGTTCACCTCTTCTTTTAGATAATATAATATAAAGGGCTGCAAAAAAAGTTAACATTATTATCCATTTAGAAGGTTCAACATCTACCGCAAATCCACCAATAAATATTCGAAAAACAAAACCAGAAGCCACAATAAAAAGTTCTAAAATTGGAGTTTGTTTCAACCCAAGTGTATACATTATATTTAACACCAAGTATATTGCGGTGGTAACAACAACTTGCCAAGGCAATAATAAACTAACACTTCCTAAAACAACCAAAATTACTGCTATTATTCCAATAGCTGCATTTTTTGATATAGCTCCACTAGCAAGAGCTCTATTCTTTTTCTTAGGATGCAGTCTATCCTTTTCAATATCCAACAAATCATTAAAAATATACACCAAACTTGCGGCCATTGAGAAGAAAACAAACGTAATAACAAGAATAGCCAAGGCATCCTTATCTTTTATAACGCCTCCAAAAAATGCTGGTAAAAACACCAATACATTCTTTACCCAATGTTTAACTCTAATAAGACTTATAATATGTTTAATCATAATGGATGTTGATTTTCATAAATTCATTCTCTTTCTCCTTAACGCTTTTAGTTTGGAATATTTGTACTTTTATGACCTTAGAGACTCCTTCAATGCAGAAAGAATTTTTCTAATATATTTCATCTTATTTTGTTGATGGCCAAAACCATATAGTCCTTGTTTCAATCCTTTTGCATAATGTCTTTTTCTAATTAACTCAAACTCATTTGGCAACAACCATGACTCACCCCAAAGATGTACAGCATAACTATGGGTGGTTAAAAAACCCTTATAATCACTCTTTTTATAAATACTTGATGATGGTAACGGATAAAAATAGTCCTTAGGATAAACAATCATGTCTTTATTTTCAACGATCGTATCAAATTTACCACTGTAATTATATTTAGAATTATATAAATTGGTAATTATTTTCGGTATCGTAATATTATAGAGATTTGTAAACTTGCTCAATTTTATGGAATCATACTTCATCAATAACGTTTCCAAAAAAACATGATTCTTAGAAGCTCCTACAATAGCGGCATTAAGAGTTGCATCATTTTCACTTCCAACAAACATACTAGCCTTTAATAAATCATCTAAATTTTTCACCAACAACATATCTGTATCTAAATATACACCTCCAAATTCAACTAATTTTTCAAGTCTTACGTTCATTCCATTCAATAATTTCATAATCAGGTAAAAAATTGTTCCATGACTTAATACAATCTTTAACCAATTGCGGTTTTTCATTTTCACCAAACCAACAATAATGAATTATTTTGGGAATCATTCTTATTTATTTAAAATTCCATTTATCTGCATACATACCATAAATATAATCCATTTCATATTTAACAATATAGTCTTCATCAACACCTTCATCATAATTTACATGATACACATAAGTGTTTACTCCTGCTGCTTTTAACTTCTTTAAAAAAGTCACGTTTTTTGCAATATACCTATAGGATACAGCTATGTCTTTAATACCTAAGTTAACCAAAGTTCCGAATCTATTTTTCTTTAACTTTTTGATCACACTTTCTGAAACAATAGCCGATGCTATTCCTGCATCAATCCCTTCTATTACCTTTTCTAAAGAAAATAACTCCATCATTAAACGGTCTTTATCAATAAACTCTTTAGAAAAACCATACGGCTCATTAATCTTATCTGTTACAAGAACTGCATCTGTATGCTCCAAAAACCAAGCATTTATATCGTCCATGGTTAATAATGTATAACCTCCTTTTTTAGAATGTTCTATAAATTCTTTTTCAGAAACAGGAGTATCACCTGTGAATCCAGTTAATATTTTCCATTTTTCCCAATCATGAATGGAAACATATTTACCATCTTTTGTTTTAAGAATATCCAACTCAAACAGCCTAAAACCTTTTCCATAATTTTCATTTAAAGCTTCTAATGAATTGGTATAGGTCTGTCCATCTACCATACCACCTGCATGCGCTATAAATCGCAAAGTATCTTTAACATACTTCTGGTAATGCTTGGTTTCTACATCAAAGGTTTTTTTATACTTATACTTAAGAACATTGCTTATATTCTCTGTAGAATATCTCGAATTGTTTACTTTTTGTAACCCCGTAACATTGACACTAGTAATGTCGTTTAAATGCGTTGATATAAATTTATTTTTATCCCCCTCTATATAGTCCGTTAAAAACTTAGCATTGTTTTTAACATTACTCCCATTCAACAGTATCTTTGGTAAATCTATTTGGAGAATTTCTTCGTTGTTTGCAAAACCAATGTCCTCCTTATTAGCATTTGAAATGACAAATAGTCCTCTTTCACCTGTTCCTTCAAATATAGCATCACTGCCCATTTTTAAATGATCTGGGAATATATAAACTATGGTGTTTTCTAATAATTTTTCATTCTTTAAAAATTGCACAAAATCACCAATCATATAATCTACAGCAGCCACCATGAATTCTAATTTAGAAGCTTTTTCTGTGATATGCTGTTGCATTCTTTTATCAAATATTCCATCAGGAAAATGGGTCGATATTGTAGAGATAAACAGTGCGTACCGGTCTTCTGAACCCTGATACTGTTGTACAATTTCTTTTGCTTCTTCAAATAAATCTTTATCGTGAATGTTATTATCACTAAGGTCATTTACATCAAATACATCATACTTTCCATTTAAATCTTTATAATCAATTACTTTATCAAAACCATAGGTAGTTAACATATCTTCGGTTCCTGAAAAATCTGAATTTCCTATTAAATAGGTAGTTTCATAGTTTGATTTTTTTAACACATTTGACACTGAATTGATCTTAGTTCCATATGAGTTTTGAAACGTTTGATTGCTCAAGGTGTTAAAAAAAGCTGGAAATCCAGTTAAACTTGTATATAAAGAACCACTAGTCCATTCACTTCCTGAATTTTGACTCATATCAAAATAACTCCATTCTTTTTGTAGTGCCCTTAAGTTTGGCGTTAAATGACTGAATTTATCATTTAAAAACCCTTTTTCAAAAGATTCTAATGAAATTACAATGATATTTTTCCCTTTTGTAGATGTAGTTTTATCTGGTTGAACATAATTATGAATATTTAACTTTTGCAAAGATTCCTCAAATAATGCTGTGTTATCAGAAGTATTTAAAATAGAGAACAACCGATAACTCTCATCAATTATCCCTCCTTTAAAGCTCATTAACGATGCCCCTCCGATTAAAAGTATAGCTCCACTTATTAAGCGCATTCTCACGGTAAGCAATTGAAGTTTCTTTTCGAGAAAGAAGAACAAATAAACAAACAATAGGATTATAAAAAATGACAATATAATATGCCATTTAAACAAGCTTGCAAAAATTAAAATATCATCAAAATTTGAATGCGTATAAAACTTGTAATCAACAAAGCTCCCACTAATATAAATCGAAAGCATTTGCAAGTTTACAAATAGTGCTGCACCAATTGAAAGGACATACTTTAACAATTTCTTTTTAATAAAGCTGCTGCAAAAAGATACAATTAGAACAAAAACTATTAGGTTAACTAAAACGAACATCTTTTCTTATTTTGTTTGAATATATTCAATAGACTTATGAACCAATACATTATGTTTCTCTTCTAAAAGTCTATTAGAATTAAAAACATTTGATTCATCAATCTGTATAGAAAAAGCGTCTTCAATAATTTCATATTCAGAAGATATGTCTCCAAAATAAATTGTGATATAATACTCTCCAGGTTTGTATATTGGAAAATCATCAATTACAATGCTTATCTGACCTTTTCCTTTTTTAATTTTTATTTCATTTCCAATGTGAACATTGTTAAATCTCATTAGAGATTCTCTTTTATTATTTGTGATCCCAATTCCTAACTCAGGTGCGAAAAAATCATTTTTAACAGCATAGGAAAATTCTAACTTAAAACGCGTTCCCGCTTTAACGACTCTAGTTTGTTTAGTTTCACAAAAAGACCTCACAGACTGAATACCATATTTCTTTTTAAATTCAAAGAATCCACTACTATTTGTTAAAATACTTTTTACGTTTACCTTTTCATATTCTTCTAATACTTTGTCGATTTTTGCATGGCACACTATTTTCCCATCTCTTAATAAAATCCCCTTGTTACAAAGTGATTTAATAGCTAATAAATCATGACTAACAAACAACACCGTTCTTCCGTCTGTATTCGAAATATCTTGCATTTTTCCAATTGCTTTCTTTTGAAATTCTGCATCACCAACCGCCAAAACTTCATCTACAACTAAAATATCTGGTTCTAAAAAAGCAGCAACGGCAAATGCCAAACGCACTTTCATCCCACTTGAATAGCGCTTTACAGGTGTGTCAATATATCGTTCGCATCCAGAGAAGTCAATAATTTCATCTAACTTCAATGAAATTTCTTTTTTTGTCATACCAAGAATAGCGCCATTCAAAAAGATGTTTTCTTTCCCTGTCATTTCTGGATGAAACCCTGTACCGACTTCTAATAAGGAAGCGATTCTTCCACGAGATTTTATACATCCAGTACTTGGGCCAGTTACCTTAGATAATATTTTTAATAAGGTGGATTTTCCTGCCCCATTTTTACCTATAATTCCGAGAATCTCCCCACGTTTTACCTCAAAATTAATATCTTTTAAAGCCCATACATAGTCAGAACTTCCTTTTTTAGCTCTATTATTAGATTCCCCTATTTTCAAATAAGGGTCTTCTTTTCCTCTTATTCGCGCTAAAAACCGATTAAAATCATGACTTATGGTACCGGTTCCTACAGTTCCTAGCCTATATTGTTTCGATAGATTTTCAACCTTTAAAATTACATCCTCCTTCATCAGCTATATTGTATCTATAAAACTTTTTTCAGTTTTATTAAAAATTATTATCCCCAACAATAAAACCACCATTGAAAAACTAAGGGTATATAGTATTCCAAACAAAGAAACTTCCCCCTCATTAAGCAACATAAAACGTCCTGTTTCAACAATATAAGCCATTGGATTATATTTTACAGCCCATTCAAATCCTTTCTCTTGAAATAAAGACAGTGGTAAAACTACTAAAGAAATATACATGAGTAATTGTACTCCAAAACTCACTAAGAAAGTTAAATCTCTATATTTAGTTACCATTGACGAGATAATCATTCCTAACCCAAGCCCTAGCATTCCCATACATAAAACAAGCACCGGAAAAATGAAAATATATTTACTTACTATTAAATCATGTCCAATAGCAATAAAATAAATATAGAAACCAATAAAAACCAAAATTTGAATTCCAAATTTCAATAAATTTGAAATAACAATAGACATGGGCATTATAATTCTTGGAAAATATACTTTTCCAAAAATTTGTTCATTCTTCTTAAACGTATCAGAAGTTGCCGTTAAACATTCTTTGAAGTAATTCCAAATTGTAATTCCGGCAAGATTAAACAAAAAAGGAGGTATTCCGCCTGTTTGTATTCCTGCAACATTATTAAAAACTAATGTAAAAATTATTGAAGTAAATAAAGGTTGTATTAGGTACCATAGAGGTCCTAATATTGTTTGTTTGTATAAAGTTATAACATCCCGTTTTACAAATAGCATCAGCAAATCGCGATACTGCCAAACTTCTTTTAAGTTTAGATCAATGAGCTTTGTTTTAGGGGAAATTACAAAAAGCCACTTTTGTTCCATAAATCACTTACTTAATGTGAAAAACAAATATACCTCTTTTAACGATTTATTAAGAATCATTTTTTTAAAATATTTATTATTTATTTCAATGAATATTTTACATTTGAGAAAACCAAACGTAAACTCCAATGAACAAACAACTTATCGAATGCGTTCCGAACATCAGTGAAGGAAAAGATCTTAATAAAATAAACACTATTGCAAACACTGTAACCACTGTTGAGGGTGTTAAATTATTAGACATTGATCCTGGTAAAGCAACTAACAGAACTGTGATTACTTTTATTGGAGAGCCAAAACAAGTAATTGAGGCCGCTTTAAAATTGATTAAGAAAGCATCTGAATTGATAGATATGAGTCAACATACAGGAGAACATCCTCGTTTTGGTGCTACAGATGTATGTCCGCTAGTACCAATTGCAAATATCTCTATGAAAGAAACCACTACATATGCTCATGAACTTGGAAAACGTATAGGCTCTGAATTAGGCATCTCAGGATACTTTTACGAAAACGCTGCAACGTCAGAGGGTCGGAAAAATTTAGCAACTGTTCGTTCTGGAGAATATGAAGGTTTAAAAGAGAAATTATCAAATACAAACTGGAAACCAGATTTTGGTCCAACAGATTTTAATAGCCAAATTACTTCTTCAGGTGTTACTGCTGTTTCTGCGAGGGATTTCTTAGTAGCTTATAATGTAAATTTAAACTCCACTTCTACTCGGCGCGCAAATGCTATTGCTTTTGATGTGCGAGAAGCAGGAAGAGTGTTGCGTGATGGAAATCCAATTACAGGAAAGAAAATTTTGGATGAAAATGGTGAACCTAAACGAGTTCCCGGAAAATTAAAAGCCGTTAAAGGCATTGGATGGTATATTGATGAATATGGCATTGCTCAAATCTCATATAACTTAACAAATATTAGCATTACCTCAATGCATGAAGCTTTTGAAGAAACTGTTTTATCAGCAACAAAAAGAGGTTTACGAGTAACTGGCTCTGAATTGGTTGGTTTGGTTCCGCTTCAAGCAATGCTAGATGCTGGAGATCATTATTTAATAAAACAAGAGCGTTCATTAGGGATTAGCGATAGTGAAAAAATTAAAATTGCTATAAAATCTTTAGGCTTAGACGACTTAAAACCTTTTAATCCACAAGAACGTATTATAGAATACGTAATGAACTCTGATGCTGATAAAAAACTAATTGATCTTACGGTAAAAGGCTTTGCTGATGAAACAGCTTCAGAGTCTATGGCTCCAGGTGGAGGAAGTATTGCTGCTTATGTTGGTGCATTAGGCGTTTCATTAGGAACCATGGTAGCCAATTTATCTGCACACAAAGCAGGATGGGACGATACATGGAAATTCTATTCGGATTGGGCACAAAAAGGACAGGGGTATAAGAATGAGTTGTTATTTCTTGTGGATGAAGATACCAATGCATTTAATAAGATTATTGATGGTTTTCGGCTACCAAAATCAACTAAAGAAGAAAAGACAATTAAAAAACAAGCGATTGAAGACGCAACAAAATATGCTACAGAAATTCCATTTAGAGTTATGGAAACATCGTACAACTCTATGGAAGTTATGATGGCAATGGCAAAAGACGGACTGCAAAATTCCTTATCAGATTCTGGTGTTGGAGCTTTATGTGCAAGAACAGCAGTAATTGGAGCCTATTTCAATGTTAGAATTAATGCGAAAGATATTAAAGACAGAGATTTTGCAGATGACATTTTAGCAAAAGCCAAAAATATTTACACCAAAACAATTGAATTAGAGCAAGAAATGATTGCAATTATCGATTCAAAAATATAATTAGATCCCTCATTGTTTTTGATGAGGGATTTTTTACATATATTTGCATAAGAACTTATATAAATAATAATATAATGGACAAGTTACAACAGTTTCAAGAATTGGCTTTTGGATCTCGATTGAAGAGATTAAGTGACACATTAATGAAAGATGCTAAAAAAGTATACAAGCATTTGCACATCGACTTTGAACCCACATTAATGCCCGTTTTTAAAACGATTGCTGATGAAAAGGAACTTAGCATTGGAGAAATAGTCACTCTTTTAGACATTAGTCAACCCGCAATAACACAATTTATTAATGCCTTACAAAAAAAGAAATTGCTTAAAATAATTCCTGATAAAAATGACAAGAGAAAAAAAAATGTCGCACTTTCAAAGAAAGGCATCGAAACATTTGACAAACTGCAACCAATTTGGAAAGTTATTGAAACGCAACTAACCACAATTACCACACATGAACCTACGAGTTTTATGAACCACTTACTTGCCACTGAAAAAAAACAAAAACAAACACCACTATATCATAGAGTTATGACTCAATTAAAAGAAAACGTAAGCATCGAAAACTACACACCAAAACATGCATCTTATTTCTATGAATTAAATGTTGAATGGTTAGAAAAATTCTTTTATGTTGAGCCTTATGACAAAAAAGTACTCAGCAACCCTCAAGAATTTATCATTGACAAAGGCGGGTATATTTTCTTTGCCAAATACAATAATGAAATTGTTGGGACCGTTGCATTGATGAAACTAGGCACTATGTATGAATTAACTAAAATGGCAGTTTCTCCAAAATTTCAAGGATTAAAAATTGGACAGCAATTGATGGATCATTGTGTTTCTTTTTCAAAAAAGAAAGGATGGAAAAGTATCATGTTATATTCTCATAGAACATTGGTTCCTGCGATCAACTTATATAAAAAAATAGGCTTTGTAGAAATTGAATTAGAAGCTGACTCTCATTACGAACGGTCTGACATTAAAATGGAGCTACATTTCTAAGGCACTGAAACAAGTTCAGAATTAAAGAAAACTTTGAATAGCTAATTCATACCCTTTAATACCAAATCCAAAAATTACGCCTTTGGCATTTGGAGCGATATAACTTGTGTGTCTAAATTCTTCACGTGCGAGCACGTTAGAAATATGCACTTCAACAACTGGAGTTTCTATACCTTTTACTGCATCTCCTATTCCTACTGAAGTATGGGTATAGGCTGCTGCATTTAATATAATTCCGTTATTATCAAAACCAACTTCATGCAACTTATCAATAAGCTCTCCTTCAATATTTGATTGATAATACGACAATTCTACTTCAGGGAATTTCGTTTGCAATTTTTTGAATATAACTTCGAAAGTATCTGAACCATAGATTTCTGGCTCTCTTTTCCCTAATAAATTTAAATTAGGCCCGTTGATAATGATTAGTTTCATATTGGTAAAAATAGAAAAAGGAAGCTAAATAGCTTCCTTTTTATCAAATTATTTCACTTTACAAATGAATCGAAAAACCTACATTAAATTGAAAACCAGAATTTAAAAAATCTTTATTATTTAATGGAGCGATATATTTAAGACCGGGCTCAATACTTAACTTATCGCCTAAAAAGAAAGCATAGCCACCAGACAGGCCTAAAAACAAAGGTTTATCAACAAGGTAATCCATATTTGAACCTGACAAATCAATCTCAAATGGAATTTTACCATTCAAATAATACTTAGCTCCTAATTTATAGGTGAAGACAGAACTACCTCCATGATTAGAATCCGCATACCCGAAACCTGCTTTTAATGCAAAATTATCGGCGATAAAATACCCACCGTCCAATCCTGCGGACCAGGAAGAATACCCATTAGAATTCACAAAACTAAAACCAGTGTTTGTTAGAGAACCACCAACACCACCTACTTGAGTCTTTAATTCAATTAAAAACTTTCCTTTGGCTGTTTGCCCATTGTTTTCTTGAGAGTTTGCCGTATACGCTACCGCTACCATAAAAATGGTGAATACTACTTTTTTCATAACTTTTTTTTTAATATTAATGTTTTCAAATATAAAAAAGACTTAAATTTCCATTGCGTAAGAAATCATAATTTTTACTTAAATTATTGTTAAGTTATAGAGTAGCGTCCATAAATAAAAAATTATCAATTCTTTTTTTTATAATTTTAATATGTTTGTGGAATAATTATATCGTTCTCTTTTCTATTTAGATTCAAACTTACTCTGTTAAAAAGTTCAAGTTTTTATTGATTAAAATACAATTATGCCATAAAAAAAAAGGAAGCTAAATAGCTTCCTTTTTCATAAAATATTATCTTATTTATATTTAAAAACGATATCCAATTCCAATCTGAAAAGTATCGAATTTCAATGATACTCCAGATGGAGCGTCTTCAATTCTATTTGTCACGCCAAACGCATACCTTGTTGTAGCAAATATTTTATCAGAAAAATCATAACCGGCACCAAACCCAAGTCCAAGTCCAATTGTATTTAGTCCATCAGATTCAGAAATTACCATATCAATTTGTGGTCCTGCCTGTAAGTTAAATTCATCTGTAATATAATATTTCCCCATAATTGGTAGTACAATTTGTTCAACCGTATCTCCATTTTTTGATGTTTGAACAAAATGTAATTCAGTCTGAATATTAAAATCCTCTGAAACTGGAAATTCGGCAGTAAACCCAACGAAAAAACCCGATGCATTTGTTGATGCTGTTGTTCCTCCACCACTTGCTTTTAGTGTGAAATTATGGAAACCAGAAGTAACTCCAAAATTTGCTTTTTGTGCATTTACACTGCACAATCCTCCTATTGCCATTACAGCAATTAATAGTACTTTTTTCATATTATTTTTTTTAAAAAAATTAAGTGATAAAAATACCATATTTTTAACCCTTATAAAGTTTTTTTCACTTTTTTAAGAACTCTTTAACTATTGAGCAAATGAAATGGAAACATGCAATAAAAGATTATCAATTGTTTTTAAAAATAGAAAGAGGTTTATCTAAAAACTCTATTGATAGTTATACTAGAGATATTCATAAGCTACTTGGTTACTTAGTGAAAAATGAGATTTCTACTTCTCCAATTAAAATTGATTTAGAAATACTACAAGGTTTTATTTATGAAATTGCAAAAACGGTGAAGCCAACTACTCAATCCAGAGTTATCTCTGGATTGCGTAATTTTTTTGAGTACTTAGTTTTCGAAGATTATCGAGAAAACAACCCAACGGAATTAATAGAAACCCCTAAAATTGGTAGAAAATTACCAGATACTTTATCTTTCTCAGAAATAAACGAATTGATAAACACTATCGATTTAAGTCATCCACAGGGAGAACGAAATAGAACTATTATTGAAACCATTTATAGCTGTGGCTTACGTGTAAGCGAGCTAATCCACCTAAGGCTTTCTGATTTGTTTTTTGACGAAGGTTTTATTAGGGTATTAGGAAAAGGAAATAAAGAACGTTTTACACCGATAAATTACAACACACAGAAATATATTAATTTTTACATTAAAGACATTAGAAGCCATATAAATCCTCAAAAAGACTTTGAAGACACTCTCTTTTTAAACCGGAGAGGGAAAAGCTTAACGCGTCAAATGATTTTTATGATTATAAAAGAATTGTCTATAAAAATCAATTTGAATAAAAAAATTGGGCCACATACGTTGCGTCATTCATTTGCTACTCACCTATTGGAAGGTGGAGCAGATTTAAGAGCCATTCAGCAAATGTTAGGGCATGAAAGCATAACAACAACAGAAATATATGTACACTTAGATAAAACCTATCTAAAAAACGTTGTAGAAAAATACCATCCAAGAAATTAAACCTTCATTAAAAAAAAAATGATTCCCGCGAAAGCAGGAATCATTTTTTTATAAATATATTTTCTGATTAATTACTTCGCTACGTTAACAGCTCTAGTTTCTCTAATCACAGTCACTTTTACTTGCCCTGGGTATGTCATATCATTTTGGATTTTCTGAGAAATTCCGAAAGATAATTCAGCTGCTTTTTCGTCACTTACTTTAGCACTTTCAACCATCACACGTAATTCTCTACCTGCCTGAATTGCATATGCTTTTTGCACTCCGGTAAATCCGAAAGCAATATCTTCTAAATCTTTTAAACGTTGAATATAAGAATCTAACACTTGTCTTCTTGCTCCTGGTCTTGCTCCTGATATTGCATCACAAACTTGAACTATTGGTGCAATTAGTGTTTTCATTTCTATTTCATCGTGGTGAGCCCCAATTGCATTACATACATCTGGTTTCTCTCCATATTTCTCTGCCCACTGCATTCCCAATAAAGCATGTGGTAATTCACTTTCTGAATCTGGTACTTTACCAATATCATGTAACAATCCTGCTCTTTTTGCAACTTTAGCATTTAAACCAAGTTCAGATGCCATAAT
>MAAC01014698.1_pt1 | contig 45122 bp, 38 predicted proteins | sample 1115981 | NCBI WGS metagenome assembly MAAC01 (sample SAMN04961126, study PRJNA320927) | seawater metagenome | isolation source: sample BD02T64 sea water enriched with oil for 64 days | place: USA:Gulf of Mexico | collected 2013-07-27 | reverse complement strand
TAAAAATCAATCAATGATCTTAATCTTTCTTGGTAATATATTCCCAACAAAATAGCAGAATAATTATTGATATTAATATGATAAAATTCTTTATCATTTAATGTTTATACCCAATAAGTTCAATGTATGTCCGTCGAAAATTTATTATCACCCATTCAAGAATTTCTTCAATGCGAAACCCCACAAGCTTGGATTGATGAAGCGGTAAAAAAAGAAAATTTAGATATTATCTTAATCGACCATTTGATTTGTGAATTAAAGGCCGCTCAAAGTGCGATGTTTTTAATACGAAAATACGCTGTAGATAAAGAAAGTGCCTCTGCTTTACTAGATTGGCTAAAGCCTTTTGAAACGCTCATTTATAAAAGGGAAGGTGACTGGCGAGAACTTCCTTCAAAAAATAAACTCACTAAATCTGTCATCCCTCGTTCTGATTCAAAATATGGGCAAGATCTTATCGATAAGATGGTTTTGTTGATCAAAGAAGAATTACATCATTTTTACCAAGTATTAGAGATCATGGATGAGTATGGTATTGAATACCGAAGCATTACCCCATGTCGTTATGCCAAAGGCATGTTACGTCACGTTAAATCTTTTGAACCTGATGCAATGATAGATAAACTGATTGTCGGCGCCTATATCGAAGCCCGTTCATGTGAACGTTTTGCTAAACTTGCCCCGCATGTTGATAAAAGGTTAGGGGATTTTTATATTTCGCTCCTTCGTTCTGAAGCCCGCCATTTTCAGGATTACCTTACTCTTGCTGAAGAAATAGCAGGCTGTGCAGATGTTGGTAAAGTTGCTGAAAGGGTGAAGTTTTTTGGTGAAAAAGAAGCTGAGCTTATCTCTACACCTGATACTGATTTTAAATTTCATAGTGGTGTGCCAAGTTTTTGCATAAAAACTTAGTTGAGCTTATTTAAACCATTGATAAAAATTTACAATTGTTTAGTGGTTTGTTTATATAGACTTATAGCAATAAAATTTCATTAGGTTATCATCGATTGGTTAACACTTTTTAGTGATCCTTTTAATAAAAATAATATAGGAATATAAATCATGAAAACTATGCTTACGCTCCTTGCTGTTGGTATTTTAACGGCGTGTCAGCCAAGTACCACATCAGTAGAGCAAGTAAACGCTTCAACAGAGACTCCTGCCGCATCTGCCGAGCAATCACAATTATCAGAAACTGAACGTTTAAACGAATGGTTTGCAGCTAAATATGAAGAACAGCTGCAAATGAGTCCGTTTATGCTGACTTTCTTAGGTCGTAAAGAGAAATACGATCAAATTGATGATATGACTGAAGCCGCTGAAAAACAACAGTTAGCTTGGCAAAAGCAAACAGTGGAAGATCTTAAAAATAATTTTGATTATCAACAGCTCGATGATGAAGGAAAAATTTCATACGACATTTGGAACCATCAATACGAACAAGCAGCAGCAGGACAAGCTTTTAATAAGAATAGTTATATTTTTACCCAATTTAACGGCATTCAAGCGTTTGCGGCACAATTCCTCATTAATTTTCATAAAGTTGATGATGAAAGTGACATGCTTGCTTATAACAAACGCATTGGTGGTACAGGCACCGTAATTGCACAATTATTGGTTCGTGCTAAAGAAAATGCTAGCGCCGGGGTGAGGCCACCAAGGTTTGCTTATGAAGGTGTTATTGAACAAGCGAAAAATTTAATTACCGGTGCGCCTTTTATTGAGAGTGAAACTGATACCCCATTGTGGTCCGATGCAAAAAGGAAAATTGCGGCATTAGTTGAGAATAAAAAGATCGACCAAACTAGGGCTAATGAATTAGAAGCCCAAGCTAAGGAAGCGTTAACGAGTGAGTTTTTACCGAGTTATCAAGCGTTAATAACATGGTTTGAAGCCGACATTGTCAATACCCCTGAAGTAGCGCAAGGCGTTTCTAGTCACCCTAACGGTGAAAACTTCTACAACTATATGCTCAAAGCATCGACCACAACTGATTTAACGGCTGATGAAATATATAACATCGGTGTCTCAGAAGTGTCTCGTATTACCACTGAAATGATTGCGATAAAAGATAGAGTTGGTTTTGAAGGTGACTTACAAGCGTTCTTTACTTTTATTAAAACAGACGAGCAATTTTTCTTCGAAAATAATGATGAAGGTCGCTTGGGATACATAAGCGAAACTGAAGCATATCTGGGCGTTATTAACGAACAGTTATCTAACTATTTTGGTGTACTGCCGAAAGCAGATTTAGTGGTAAAACGAGTAGAGGCATTTAGAGAGCAAGATGGTGCTGCTCAGCATTATTTTCCGGGTACGCCAGATGGGTCACGTCCGGGAGTGTATTATGCGCATTTGTCAGATATGAGTGCTATGCCTAAAAATGAGATGGAAGGTGTCGCTTATCATGAAGGTAATCCTGGTCACCATATGCAAATTTCTATTGCCCAAGAGTTAACTTCGGTACCACAATTTAGAACGCAAGCGAATTTTACCGCTTATAGTGAAGGCTGGGGTTTATATGCAGAGCTGTTAGCAAAAGAAATGGGTGGCTATCAAAATGATTTTTCTGACTTTGGCCGTTTAGTGAATGAAATGTGGCGTGCAGTACGTTTGGTTGTTGATACTGGCTTACATGCAAAAGGCTGGACTGAAGCTCAGGCTATTGCTTACTTTAAAGAAAAAGCGCCAATTGCCGAAGAAGCAATTATTTCAGAAGTAAGACGTTATCTTGTGTTACCAGGCCAAGCGACTTCTTATAAAATAGGTATGCTTAAGATTATGGAACTAAGAGCTACTGCTGAGAAAACATTAGGTGATAAGTTTGATATCAAAGGGTTCCACGATACCGTTTTAGGTGGTGGTGCTATGCCGTTACCTACGCTTGAACGTCGTGTCAATGATTGGGTAGCGAGTGTGCAATCTAGTTAATCCTTTTTGATTATGCTGAAAGGATAATCCTTATCTTTTAAACCAAGTAATGGCTATTAAAGAAATTTAATAGCCATTTTCTTTTAGCAGTAACCAATAAATGAATTAACTGATAAAGTAATGTTTTCTTCGTAAATATTCTAACAAAAGGTACTGATGTGATTAGAATTTCACTCTTTGTTATTAGCTTCTTAACTTCGTTTCAACTGGCAGCGGTTGATAGTAAAGGGCAATATATACAGCCTAATAATTTATCCCCTAAAGTGCGTATGGAAACGTCTATGGGGCATCTGATTATTGAACTTGATCGTCTCAGATCAAAAATAGCGGTCGATAATTTTTTGAGTTATGTGGCTCGAGGGCAATACAACAAAACTCTGATCCATCGTGTGGAAGAAGGGTATTTGATCCAAGGTGGGGGGTTTATGACGGACTACACCGAAGTAGAGCCCGACAAACCTATTTTTAACGAGTCAGGGAATGGTTTAAAAAATAGCGAAGGCACTATTGCCATGGCCAAGTTGTATCACGATGCACATACGGCAACCAATCAATTCTTTTTCAACTTAAATGATAATACCAACTTAGATCCGGGGAATTCATGGGGTTACGCAGTCTTTGGTGAAGTAGTAGAAGGTTACAACGTACTTGAAGCTATAGCTCAAGTTGAAGTCGGTTACAGTGACGAACTAGGTTACCCTACAGTGCCTAAAAAAATGATCACTATAATTAGGGTTGTGATTCTTGATGAAGAGTAGTGGTAGCGCTAATTTTACGCCAGAAACGTTTACATTTATGGTGTAAGTGATAAATACCAGCATTGCTTGTTATTCAAAAAAGTACGGTATATTGACAGCAGAAAACTGCAATATTTCACTTCTATTTCACCTTTATTTCACACCTCTACTTGTACTGTTCATATTTAACCTTCAAAAAGGCAAGAATATGAATAAGTATTATGTATTACTGCTCTGTTTTAGTGGCATTTTTAACGTCATGGCAGAGGAAGTCAGCGCTAATGAGTTAATATCGCACAAAGAAAGAGTGAAACAAGCTATTTTGAAATTTGAAGATACTCGGACAGAGCATTGGTCTTATAAAGTTTCTCGTTTCGAGAATGAAGAAGGTGAGATAACCAGTAGTATTGAACAATATTTTCCACAAGAGAATGATCGATGGCTGCTTAAGCAAATTAACGGTCAACAACCTTCTAAAAAACAAATACAAAGTTTTGCTAAAAAGAAACAAAAGGAAAGTAACAAAGGGGAGGAAGGAGGGAATATAGATCTAAAATTACGTGAACTAATTAATCAAGAAAGCCTTTCTTTTGTATCTTCTGACGATAAAACTATTGTTATGGCATTTAACGTTCACTTGAAAAAACTGGGCAAAGACGCTGCTGGTAAACTACAAGGGAAATTAATTTATCAAAAAGAAAATCAATTTATAGAAGAAATATTGATTTGGAACAATGATGAATTTTCGCCAATGTTAACTGCAAAAATTACCGATTTAGCGATAACTTTTACTTTTATTCATATAAATGGCTCAATTCTAACTAAGAAAAATGAAATGAAGATGAAAGGCAGCTTCGCTTATTTCACAGAGATCAATGAAACCTCTGTAGATGATTTTTCGGATTATCTCTATCTAGGTGACCAAGTAGAATAATTGATTGTTACTAGGAATAATAGGGGCACAACTAGGGAGAATACTTTATTGTTAGCTGAACGACTGGTTTAATAATTCAATGTTATCTTTAGTTACTTTTAGCCAAGCCCCTTGTTCGTACCAGTCACCTAATACAATGCGCTGAGCGTCTTGATTGTTGGCTGATAATTGGTGTATGTCAGGACGATGAGTATGACCGTGAATGAGTAACTGCGATTGATGTTCTTCTAAACAACGCACGACTTCAGCATCAGTAACATCCATGATCTCTTGTGTTTTTACTGCGGTTGCTTTGGCACTTTTTATGCGATAATTTTCAGCCATTTTTCTGCGAATAAAAAGCGGTAAACTTTTGACCATGGTTTGCCACCACCAAGAGCGAGATTTTTTTCTAAAAGCTTGGTAAGCAACGTCTCTGGTACAAAGTGTATCACCATGCATGATAACCACTTGCTGGCCGTATAAATCAATCACTTTAATTTCGGGTAATAAAGTCATGCCTGCTTGAGTGGCATATTTTTTACCCAATAAAAAATCACGGTTTCCATGTATGTAATAAATAGTAACGCCGCTTTTACTCAATAGCTTTAATGCATTGGCTACGTCTTGAATAAAAGGGGTATCGTCATCATCACCTAGCCAATATTCAAATAAATCGCCAAGAATATAAAGCGTTTGAGCCTCTACCGCGTCATTTTTTAGAAACGATAAAAAACAGGCCGTAATATCAGGCCTGTTTTGAGCTAAATGTAAATCAGCAATAAAATACGTTATTGGTGATTTAGCAGATGCTAACATCAATAATTATTCAACAAGGGTGCTTTCAATAACTATTTCTTCTTTAGGAACATCGTCATGAAATCCCATACGGCCAGTATCAACCAAGGTCATTTTATCAACAATGTCCATGCCTTCAACCACTTGAGCAAATACACAATATCCCCAACCTTGTACAGATTCATCTTTAAAATTTAGAAAGTCATTATCAGCCAAGTTAATAAAGAATTGCGCAGAGGCTGAATGTGGCTCTTGGGTACGAGCCATGGCTAATGAGCCACGTGTGTTTTTTAAACCATTGTTTGCTTCGTTTTGAATGGTGGCACGGGTATCTAACTCATCCATTCCAGAGCCAAAACCACCGCCTTGTGCCATAAAACCTTTGATCACACGATGAAAAATAGTGCCGTTATAAAAACCATCTTCAACATATTGTTGGAAATTTTTGGCAGTGATTGGTGCGTTATCAAAGTCTAATTCGATTTTAATATCGCCTAAAGTTGTTTTAAATGTGATCATTTTATTGTACTCGTCAGAAAAAGTAGGGGAATTGTAACCTATACCCATGATACTTCAAGATCCGAGTTTCAGGATAACAGAGCAATTCATGTTTAAGACGTTTGTAATTGCATCTGAATCCAATATTTTGAGTTAACATGGCTATAAAGCGAGCATCTGTAAAGGGAAGTGATGACCCTATCGTAGACTTCAGGTACAATTATCGAAAATTTCATTCGTTTATCACCATTTTTTAGGATTTATAAAACATCATGTTGCAGATATACAATACCTTAACCCGTAAAAAGGAAATCTTTACACCAATTCACCAAGGTAAAGTGGGGTTGTATGTATGTGGATGTACCGTTTATGACTTATGCCATATTGGCCATGCAAGAACGTATATTAGTTTTGATAACATTACTCGTTATTTACGATTTTCGGGTTATGAGGTGAATTATGTGCGTAACATTACCGATGTTGAAGATAAAATCATCAACCGTGCGATAGAAAATAATGAAACCACTGAGCAGTTAACCGAGCGTACCATTGCGGCAATGCATGAAGATTTTGACGCCTTAAAAATGATGCGTCCAGACCTTGAGCCGCGCGTTACTACCCATATGGTTGAAATCATCGAGATGATTGAAATCTTGATTGCTAAAAAGCATGCTTACATCGCTGGTGATAATGAACAGGGCGATGTATTGTTTGATGTCTCAAGCTATGCAGATTACGGCAAATTAAGTGGTCAAAACTTAGAGCAACTTCAATCAGGCTCTCGTGTTGATGTTGATGAGTCAAAACGTAATCCCTTAGATTTTGTTTTATGGAAGTCAGCAAAACCACAAGAGCCTAGTTGGGATTCTCCATGGGGAGCAGGGCGACCAGGTTGGCATATCGAATGTTCAGCGATGAATGCTAAAGAATTGGGTCATCATTTTGATATTCATGGCGGCGGTTCAGATTTACAATTTCCCCATCATGAAAATGAAGTAGCACAAAGTTGTTGTGCGCTTGATACACCCTATGTGAACTACTGGATCCATACGGGTATGGTGCAAGTTGACCAAGAAAAAATGTCTAAATCGTTGAACAATTTTTTCACTATTCGCGAAGTGCTGGCTAAGTATGACGCAGAAACGACTCGTTTTTTCTTAACAACCGGGCAATATCGTAGCCAACTTAATTATTCTACCGATAATTTAGATCAAGCACGTGCAGCGGTTGAACGATTCTATACTGCATTGCGTGATATCAACCTACCAGAGATTATTGAACTCGATAAAAGCAATGGCTTTGTTAGAGCCTTTTGTTCTGCGATGAATGATGATTTTAATACCCCAGAAGCATTAGCGGTGTTATTTGATGTCTCGAAACAATTGAATGTTGCTAAACAGTCAAATAGTAAAGAAGTGGTTGCACTAGCCTCACTATTAAAAGGCTTAGGTGGTTTGTTAGGTTTGTTACAGCTTGACCCCGCTGAATTCTTACAAGGTGGTGGCAATGATGATGAAGTGGCCGAAATTGAAGCATTAATTAAACAACGAAATGATGCGCGCGCTACTAAAGATTGGGCGTCTGCTGATGATGCAAGAGACAAACTTAAAGCTTTAAATGTTGTACTAGAAGACAGCGCGGGTAAAACGACTTGGCGTAAAGCCTAAGACGTTCACCGCTAATAAAAAGCCCGAATATCTTCGGGTGCTTTAATTATAAAAGGTTGTTCATCAAAATGAGCAGCCTTTTTATTTATCTCTGACAGCAATAAAATTTAAGCAGCTACGGGTTCAGCAATAATACAACGATTACGGCCAGAATTTTTTGCTTGGTATAGTGCCTTATCTGCACGTTCAAATAATGATGACCAACTATCATTCTCTTCTAGCTCAGCAATGCCGATAGAAACTGACATCGGTGGTAAAGAGGTATTAGATTGTCTTTGAACGAGTTTTAATTGCTCAACAGAAATACGAATTTCTTCGGCAATAAAATGAGCAAATTTTTGTGATTTGTTTTTCATCACCACAACAAATTCTTCACCGCCATATCGCACAGGGATATCCTCCGAGCCAATATGCTTTTTAATAATTGATGCTATTTTTTGAATGACTCTATCACCAATTGAATGACCAAAATTATCATTAACCGCTTTAAAATGGTCAATATCAATAATGATTGAAGAGTGTTGCTGACTAGTATCGAAGCCTTTTAACATGCTTTCACAGCCTCTTCTGTTGTATAAGCCTGTTAAAGCATCAATAGTAGCTTCTTGTTTTGATTCGGCCAATTGTGCTTTTAACAAATTAACTTCTGCTGAGGTTTTTGTTAACTCATCGGATAACGATTTACGTTGCCCCCTAGAATTATGAATAGTGCTTAGTAAAAAATTCACAACTTTATGAAGGGGTTTATGATCAACCATTTTTGCTAATACTTTATCAACTTTATCTAAATTTTGAGCGATTTCATTTTCATTATCAACTTGAGTATTAATGCTAGAAAGTGTCTTTTCTAGTGTACTTTCAAAAGGATTAAGTATGGTTTGCTCTATTTTTTCATTATTTGAGATATAACTATTAAATAAATGTTGGAGAAAAACTTCATCGACAGGTTTTTTATCATTAATGTGCTTAGATAATTCAACCTTTAAAGCGATATTTTGATGACTCACATAGAGATATATTACAGAATAATTTACAGGTGTCGGAGCAATATTATGATGGGTTAGAAAAGCTAATGCGCGCTCACTTAAGGCTGTCGCATATTCTACATCATTTTGATTTGGCATAGTTACTCCTCACCTCTTTAGAAACAACTTAATACAATGGAGGGTTTTATTATTTTATAAAATGTATTGTAACAAAAGATTCACTCTACCATCAATGTAAAACTGTTCTTAATCTTATGTTTTTATTACATTTTGTTTTTTATATATAATAAATAACTTTGATGTTTTTCTTGAAAATATTTGCGGTAAGTCATGCTGTAAGTATTTTTTGGCAGGGAGTAGGATAATCGTGTTTTTCTTTGAAATATGGTGTCTAGGCGCATAAAGGACTAGAAGGGCTTATCTGAGAACGAAATTGCACTTTAAAATGGCTATTTAAGATCATAAATAGCCATCATTAAAATTTTAGCTCAGCTTAGTGTTTTTTTGAAAAATAGACTTAATTTACTTACTAAATTCCTCACAAGCAATAAGGGTATTTTCAATTAAGCTTGCTACCGTCATCGGGCCAACACCACCGGGAACCGGTGTAATAAAAGAAGCTTTTTCTTTTGCGACGTCAAAGTCGACATCTCCAACGAGTTTGCCACTTTCTAAGCGGTTAATACCAACATCGATGACAATCGCACCTTCTTTGATCCACTCACCAGGGATAAACGCAGGTTTCCCTACAGCAACAACAATCAAATCGGCATTACGCACTTTATCTTCTAAATTTTTTGTAAAACGATGAGTAGTAGTAATGGTACAGCCTGCAAGTAAAAGTTCTAAGGTCATCGGACGACCAACAATATTAGAAGCTCCAATTACTAGAGCATCTAAGCCATGTGGTTTTACTTTAGTTGACTGAATTAAAGTCATAATACCTTTTGGTGTACAAGGCCTTAATCCCGGTAAACGTAAGGCGAGCTTGCCAACATTTGAAGGATGAAAACCATCGACATCTTTTTTAGGAGAAATACTTTCAATGATCAAGTTTGCATCAATAGTGGCAGGTAAAGGAAGTTGTACTAGAATGCCATCAATAGCATCATCGTTATTTAACTCAGCTACTAATGCCAGTAATTTTTCTTCCGAAGTAGTAATAGGCAGATCATAAGAGCGAGAAACAAATCCTACTTCTTCACAAGCTCTACGTTTACTGCCGACATAAACCTCGGAAGCGGGATCACTGCCTACTAAAATAACAGCTAATCCCGGAGCCCTTAAACCTTGAGCTAAACGAGCACTTACTTTTTCTTTTACGGAAGATCTTAATTGTTGAGCGATGGCTTTACCATCAATAAGTGATGCAGTCATAATTCCTAGGGTATCGAGATTAAATAAACACGGCATTTTCTCATAAATTTTCAATGAGGTGTAGGTGATTTTGTTGATATATACTTAATCTGCCTCAAAATGATTAATTTCAGCGTTAAACTGCCTAATAGGTTTAGAGTCTTTAATAAACTTTCAAATATACAAATATACTAATACTTATACTTGTATTGGAAAATCAACAATACGGTTGCTTATTTAGCATTTGTTGATGTAAAAGTAAGCGAACTGATCTTTTTTATAAAAAATGTTTGACGAAGAACGGGCAACTAGGTAATATCCGCACCCGTTGAGAGCAAGCTTGTTTTCAACGATATGTCGGTGATTAGCGCAGCTTGGTAGCGCACTTGGTTTGGGTCCAAGGGGTCGCAAGTTCGAATCTTGCATCACCGACCACTTTTTCTTTTCAATATTTGATCAGTTAAAGTAATGGTTTGGGTGTTATCAAGTTCAGTCGAAGTTTGAACCTAATAACGCCAAGCACTTTTTCTTTTTAAGAAGAAGAGTTTAAATAGAACAGTTTTTGATTTCTTTATTCACCCGTTAGCTCAGCTGGATAGAGCACCTCCCTTCTAAGGAGGTGGTCGTAGGTTCGACTCCTACACGGGTGGCCACTTCTCATTATTTGCACATCAATAACTTACCACATGTTAAAGCCCTTCAGGGTCCGCTTACACTCTGAACCATCTTTATTCTCATGCTAAATATATCTTTATCTCTATCTTATAAAACAATTTTCCCTATTAATTATTGCAGTGCTGTCAATTTTGGGTATGATACTGGCATGCTCAATTCTTAATGAATGAGCGTTTTAAATATTCATTTTGAGTGTGAGACCTTGTGACTTTAAACTTTCCTAAAACATTACTGATATTGCTAATATGTTTGACCTTTGTTGGTCAAGCTATGGCATCGACGCTAATGTCATATCAGATGATGAATATGAATGGAATGAAAGGACAAACACACGATATGTCGCAAATGGATCACAGTGTCCATAAAATGTTTGATGATTCATCTCTTAATGAATCAGCAGAGCTTAATGATGATTGCTGTGCGCAAGAATGTAACTGTTCAATCAGTGGTTGCTTTAGCATTATCGCATTACCAAAAACGGTTAATCATGACCCTGTTTTAAACACAACAAGCAAAATTATTACAGCTTTTGATTTAACAAAAAGCCTTCAATTAAAATCCCTTTACCGACCTCCAATATTTAACTAACCCCAGCATAATTGTGCCTAAAATTTGGCATGTTACCTTCTATGATTTAAGTCATTTTTGATGTGTTTATATTCTAACTTCCATCAATATCTACTTAATCAAGTCCAATGTATTAATTACTAACCCTGCGGGGGAGTTATGTTTTCAAAAAATTATTTATTTAAATTTTTCAATTTCATTGTGTTATCACCGATGTGTTTTACAACTTTTGCTTCTGATGTTGAAGAGGAACACCGCAATAAGTCAGGTTTTAAAAAACCTTTAACCTTCGAAAGGGCCATAAACACAGCTCAAATGAACGATCCTTGGTTAAAGGGCAGTCGTCATAAACAAAGTGCATTAGAGTCTCTTAGTACAGCGGCAAATACTTTACCTGATCCTAAGGTTTCTATTGGTATAGCTAACGTAGCTAGCGATTCTTTTGATTTTACCCAAGAGCCGATGTCACAATTAAAAGTTGGTGTTAGTCAAATGTTCGCTCGTGGAGATAGTTTAGCGATTAAGGAAAAACAGCTGAAAATTGAAAGCCAACAGTTCCCTTACCAACGGCAAGACAGGCAAGCTAAAGTTGCTGTCACTGTTGGTCATTTGTGGCTCGATGCTTTTCGGGTTCAACAAAGTATTGCACTAATAGAGCGTAACCGTTCTTTATTTGAACAGCTTGGCGATGTTGCCGAAGCTAGTTATTCATCTGCTGTAGGGAAAACTCGTCAGCAAGATATTGTTAGGGCGCAGCTTGAGTTGACTCGTTTGGAAGACAAACTAAATCAATTAACCCAACAAAAAAGCAGCTATGAAGGGCAGTTATTGCCCTGGGTAAATCAAGAATCATCTGAAAGTATTGCACTTCATAATGTCTACCTTGGGGATATATTACCGGATGTCGCATTATTAAAATCTGATATTGTGCAAAATACGAGATGGCTGCCACCCCAACAATTGTTTAACTATTTTAACAAACACCCTTCTGTACTCGCGATTGAGAAAAAAATACTTGCAGCTCAAACGGGTATTGCCTTAGCCAATCAAAAATATCAACCCGCTTGGGGCCTCAATGCCAGTTATGCCTATCGAGGAGATGATGCATTTGGTAATGATCGGGCTGATCTAATGTCGGTTGGTGTAAGTTTTGATTTGCCTTTATTCACCGAAAATAAGCAAGACATGGCTGTTAAGTCAGCGATTTCAACCACCGAAGCGATAAAAACAGAAAAAATATTATTGTTACGTCAATTGATGGCTTCATATAACGCAGGTAAAGGTCGTTTGCTAGAGCTTAATAAGAGAAAATCGCTATTTGACAATAGATTACTACCACAAACCCGTGTTCAGGCTGAAGCTTCATTAACAGCATATACCAATGATGATGGTGACTTTTCTGAAGTTGTTCGCGCCCGTATCGCGGTACTAAATGTTGAAATTGATCATTTAGCAATACTTGTGGAACAAAAAAAAATCCAGCTATCACTTAATTATCTATTTATTGCCAGCATTGGTATCAATGGCAGAGACAATTTTAATTCCTATCAACATCAGCCTTCTTCGTTGGGTGGAGTAGAACAATGAAACAATTATTTATCGGCGTAAGTATCGGTGCAATTATCAGTTTAACGGTTGTTAAATTCTTTTATTCAAATAATGAACAGGCGAATGTTTCAACGGCTTCTGAAAAACAGCCTTTATATTGGGTTGCACCAATGGATGACAACTATAGACGTGATAAACCCGGTTTATCACCTATGGGAATGGATTTAGTTCCATATTATGGTGACGATGGCAGTGGTCCTGACGAAGGTCAAGGAACGATTAGAATATCCTCAAACGTGATTAATAATCTAGGCGTTAGAACTGCAACAGCAGAATATGAGGCCTTACAGACTAAAATTGATACCGTGGGTTATGTTAATTATGATCAAGACAAGTTGGTGCATATTCATCCGCGTGTTGAAGGCTGGATAGAAAAACTCTATGTCAAAGCTATTGGTGATCCCGTGACTAAAGGGCAAGCGCTATATGATATATATTCGCCAGAGCTAGTTAATGCTCAAGAAGAGTTACTGTTAGCTCTAGACAGAAAAAATTCACGTTTAATTAGTGCCGCTGAAAATCGTTTGATTGCATTACAATTGCCAAAAGAAGAGGTTGTTGCCCTTAAAAAACACCGAAAAGTGAAGCAAAGTATTACGTTTTTTGCTCCTCAAAAAGGTGTTGTGGAAAATTTATATATTCGTGAAGGTTTTTTTGTTAAACCGGGCACCATGATGATTTCTATAGGTGATTTATCTGAAGTTTGGGTTGAGGCTGAAGTTTTTGAACGCCAAGCTGGACAAGTAAAAACAGGAACTCCTGTAACAATGACACTCGATTATTTGCCTGGTAAAACATGGCAAGGGCAAGTTGATTATATTTACCCTACGTTGGATGCTAAAACCCGCACTGTAAAAGTGAGATTACGCTTTAAAAATTCCGATGGTGAATTTAAGCCGAATATGTTTGCCCAGATCTCCATTCACACCAGCAGTGATGAACATACCTTGTTAATTCCAAAAGAAGCCTTGATCCGTACCGGTAGTCAAGACCGCGTTGTATTAGCGTTAGGTCAAGGTAACTTTAAGTCTATTGAAGTAATTATCGGGCGTATTGATAGTGATAATGTTGAAATACTTTCCGGCCTAGCTGAAGGTGAAAAAGTGGTTAGCTCAGCACAGTTTTTATTGGATTCAGAATCGAGTAAATCATCCGACTTCAAGCGGATGACTCAAGACAGTTCGGTAAACGAAACCGTTATAAAATCGCCGGTTAGCTCGGCAAACACAAGTGGGACAATTAATTCCCTAATGGTTGCTCACGGGATGATTAATATTAGTCGCGGACCAATAGAAAAGTGGGGAAGGCCTGCTGCAACTGTAGATTTTATAACAAGTGATACAGTTAGTTTAGTTGGGTTTAACACGGGAATGGTGGTTAATTTTACTTTTGAAGTTAGGGAGGGAAATTTTGTTATCACTGAAATATCCCAAATAACCAACAGTGAATTATCTGACGGCGAATTAACTGACAGTGACTTACCTGCTGTTGAACATTCAAAGCACTAACATAGGAGTATATACATTATGATTGCTGCTATTATCCGTTGGTCGGTCGTTAATCGATTTTTTGTTTTGTTGGCGACATTTTTACTGGTGGGTGTAGGCCTATATTCGGTCAGCAAAACCCCGATTGATGCATTACCTGATTTGTCAGATGTGCAAGTTATAATCAAAACCAGCTATCCCGGTCAAGCACCACAAGTGGTTGAAGATCAAGTTACTTATCCATTAACCACCACAATGTTGTCGGTGCCAGGTTCAGTAACTGTACGAGGTTATTCCTTTTTTGGTGACTCTTATGTTTATGTCATTTTTGACGAAGAAACTGATTTATATTGGGCCCGTTCACGAGTACTTGAATACTTAAGCCAAGTAGCGCCGAGTTTGCCTGCAGATGCCAGACCTCAATTAGGCCCAGATGCTACCGGGGTTGGTTGGATATATTTGTATGCGCTAGTAGATCCAACCGGACAACATGATTTAAGCCAGTTACGCAGCTTGCAAGATTGGTTTTTAAAATATGAACTACAAACCGTAGCCGGCGTTTCTGAAGTTTCGGCGCTCGGCGGCATGGTTAAACAGTATCAAGTTAGAATTAATCCAGACAAATTACGCGCGTTTGGTATTCCTTTATCACATATTCAAATGGCGATTAAACAAGGTAATCAAGAGATTGGTGCCTCCGTTATTGAAATGGCAGAAGCTGAATATATGGTACGAGCTACTGGATACATTAAGGGCATAGAAGATCTTGAAAATATTCCTTTAGGTGTCAATCAAAATGGCACGCCGTTATTGCTTAAAGATGTTTCTGAAATTGGCATAGGGCCGCAAATGCGCCGTGGTATTGCTGAGCTTAATGGCGAAGGTGAAACGGTTGGTGGCATTGTAGTGATGCGTTTTGGCGAAAATGCTCAGCAAGTCATTAATCGCGTTAAAGAAAAACTAACACAGCTTAAAAAAGGTTTGCCTGATGGCGTGGAAATTGTCACGGTTTACGACCGCTCGGCACTTATTGAGCGTGCAGTGGATAATTTAGCCTATAAATTATTAGAAGAATTTGCCGTTGTAGCACTGGTTTGCATTCTCTTTTTATTCCATGTTCGTTCATCTTTAGTGGCAATAGTCAGTTTGCCGGTAGGTATTTTAACTGCCTTTATTGTTATGCATTTTCAAGGGCTTAATGCCAATATCATGTCACTCGGCGGCATTGCTATAGCCATTGGGGCGATGATAGATGGTGCGATAGTAATGATAGAAAATATGCATAAACATATGGAGCGAACACCGCTGACCAAAGAAAACCGTTGGCAAATTGTCATCGATTCGGCTTGTGAAGTAGGTCCTGCTTTATTTTTTAGCTTATTGATTATAACCGTTAGCTTTGTGCCAGTATTTACCCTTGAAGCGCAAGAGGGAAGAATGTTCTCACCCTTAGCTTTTACTAAAACATATGCAATGGCTGCTTCTGCGGCACTGGCTATTACTTTAGTGCCTGTTCTGATGGGCTATTTTATTCGAGGCAAAGTGTTAGCTGAGCATAAAAACCCCATCAATCGACTGTTAACATTTCTGTATTTACCGGTATTAAAAAAGGTCCTTCATTTTCCTAAGTCGACCCTTGTTGTTGCTGTTTTATTATTAGGTGTTGGTTTATATCCTCTAGATAAAATTGGCAGTGAATTTATTCCTCCGCTTGATGAAGGTGACTTGATGTACATGCCTACTACCTATCCTGGGATTTCAATTGGGCAGGCGCGACAGTTATTACAACAAACCGATAAACTGATTAAAACGGTTCCTGAAGTATTGACGGTATTTGGTAAAGTAGGCCGTGCTGAAACTGCAACTGATCCAGCGCCGTTAACTATGATTGAAACCTTTATTCAGTTAAAGCCTCGATCTCAATGGCGAGCAGGAGTGACGACCGAAAGCTTGAAGAAAGAATTAGACGAACTGGTGAAATTACCCGGAATAACTAATGCTTGGGTGATGCCGATAAAAACCCGCATTGATATGTTAGCAACAGGTATCAAAACACCCGTTGGAGTAAAAGTTGCGGGACCCGACTTACGCATAATTCAGGATATAGGTAAACAAATAGAAGATATTCTGGCTGATGTTGAGGGTACTGCATCGGTTTACTCTGAACGTGTTGCAGGTGGTCGTTATGTTAAAGTTGATATTCAACGAGCTAAGGCTGCACGTTATGGTTTAAATATTGCTGAAATTCAGCAAGTGGTCGCTACAGCTATTGGGGGAATGAACGTCACTAAAACGGTTGAGGGCTTAGAGCGTTATCCGGTGAGTTTACGTTATCCTCAAGATTATCGTGATTCTCCCGAGCAGTTATCTTTATTGCCGATTGTCACTCCAAATGGGCAACGGATTTCCTTAGGAGATGTCGCCAATGTATTTATTGAAGATGGGCCTCCAGGTATCAAATCGGAAAACGCGCGGTTAAATGGCTGGGCGTTTGTTGATATTGAAGGTGTTGACGTTGGGACTTATGTTGATACAGCAAAGCCGATACTTGCCGATAAACTTAAACTTCCTGCAGGTTATTCAATCACTTGGGCGGGTCAGTACGAGTATATGCAACGTGCCAAAGCTAAATTAGCGTACGTTGTGCCATTAACCTTGTTCATTATCATTATTTTATTATATCTTAATTTCAAAAATATCATTGAAGTAGCGATGATTATGGGCACTTTACCGTTAGCGTTGGTGGGCAGTATTTGGTTGATGTACTTGCACGGGTTTAACTTTTCTGTTGCTGTTGGCGTTGGTTTTATCGCCCTTGCCGGCGTAGCCGTCGAAATTGGCGTCATCATGTTGGTATACTTAAATCAGTCTTATCATGAATTGCTGAAAACGCACCACCAACAGGGGAAAACGATCACTAAAGACGATGTTTTTCAAGCGGTATTACAAGGTGCTGGCATGCGTGTGCGTCCAGTAATGATGACCGCAGCGGCAATTATTGTTGGTCTTTTACCGATATTATATGGCACAGGAACGGGCTCTGAAGTGATGAGTCGTATTGCTGCGCCTATGGTGGGCGGTATGATAAGCGCAGTGATGTTAACCTTGTTGGTATTGCCGGTGTTATTCTATCTATGGCGGACACAGACATTAACAAGAACAAGTTATAAGGAAGAACTATAAATGAGTGCTGTAAAAACCACTCGGAAACTCCATAAATGGTTGATGCTCTTTTTAGGCACACAGTTCGTTATTTGGTCCGTTACCGGTGCTTATATGGTGTTTTTTGATATTGACTATATCCATGGTGATAGCTTGATGATTAATCATCAAACAAAAATTAACCCGGATAAAATTCAATATTCATTAGCAGCTTTGCAACAACGCTATCCAAAAGCTGAGAATGTCAGTATCAGTACCTTTATTAATGAAGAGGTTTATCGTTTTTTTGTTGAAAAGAAAAAGTACTTAGTGAGTGCAACGAATGGAAAATTGCTCTCGCCACTGAATGAAAGCTTTGCGATTGAAGCAGCTAAGCATTATTACTCTGGTAGTGGCCCGGTACAAGAAGTCGAATTGATTACAGAAAACCCTCCGTTTGAATTAAGCCCAAGACATTTACCTGCTTGGCGGATTAATTTTGATGACCTCGGAACTCCTGCGATTTATATTTCCGAACAAAGTGGTTTGTTGGTAGGTAAACGTCATGAATTTTGGCGGTTATTTGATTGGATGTTTCGCTTTCACGTTATGGATTATCAAGATAGTGAAATAGAAAACAGCTTACTTTTTTGGTTTGCTTTATTTGGCATCATTGCCTCAATAAGTGGTTTAGTGCTTGTTTATTTCCGTGTATTTAAATTAAATAATAAAGCAGCAAGTTATAAATTAGTCAACAAAAGTGGTATTGCCTAATGAAATGGGTCAGAAAAATACATAAATGGGTTTCTGTTGTTGTGGGGATTCAATTTTTACTTTGGTTACTCAGTGGGATTTATTTTAATCTAATGGATCATACTAAAGCGTCAGGTAGGACCTACTTTAGTCAGAATGTTCAAATAACAAACATTGATAAAAATAGATTGCTTGAACCAAAAGATGTGCTGACGAAATTTAAGCCGAGTATTTCAATAGCACCAATCTATCTATTGGCTGAGCCGTATTATTTATTAACCCATAAAAAAGGTTTATATCAACACTTTGAAAATGATTACAGCCTTGTTGATGCCTATAGTGGAGTGCTCATTGAAATTGATGAACCCTTTGCTACAAAACTTGCTAAACAATCCTATAACGGGCCGAGTGAAGTTCGTTCGATTACTTTACTACAGCCGCCGTTAGAAGATATTCCCAAGCAGAAAAATACCACGTGGCAGGTAAACTTTGTTAATGATATCAATACTAGTGTATATATTGAGGCAGGCTCAGGACGTTTAGTAGGGCATAGCGACGATAACAAGCGTTTTGCTGATATCTTTTTCATGCTGCATTTTATGGATTATGGCAATGAAGGTAGTTTTAACAGTATACAAATTATACTTTTTGCATTTATCACCCTTTGGCTATCACTAACAGGGATGATTTGGACAATTGAACTAGGGTTTAGAGGGCAATATCAAATTAAACGCTTTCAAAGGAAAAGGTAAAGTTGCTTGATAATTAACCAAAGAATAACGGGCCTTTTTAATTTTTCTAAAAGAGAGTCAGGCTTTTAGAAAAATTGTCTATTTAGTACATAAAAGTTGTTGACTTAACTATTAGGTGTGATTAAGATACGCCCCGTTCTGAAGGAGCAAGAAAATTTGAGGCAAGCCTTTATTTTTATGCTTATCAGGGCAGTGATGTCAGTCTTGAATATTTTTATAATTACAGAATAAGTTTTTATTATTTTGTTAACTATAATAGATAAACTGCACTGTCAGAAAGAACAATAAATCTAGGTTTTGATTTATGGTGGCTATAGCTCAGTTGGTAGAGCCCCGGATTGTGATTCCGGTTGTCGTGGGTTCAAATCCCATTAGCCACCCCATTCTTTAAAAGTTCAAAAGTATATCGGTGATTAGCGCAGCTTGGTAGCGCACTTGGTTTGGGTCCAAGGGGTCGCAAGTTCGAATCTTGCATCACCGACCACTTTCTTTTCCTTAGTATATCTGAAACATCAACAACTGGTTTGGGTGTCATCAAGTTCAGCCGAAGTTCGACAAAATTGTCTGGAACAATTTTTCCCGTACGCAGTACGACCCGGAGGGTGAAGTACAGGATGTACGGAATAATCTTGCATCACCGACCACTTTCTTTTCTACAAATATCCAACAAGATGAGAACTTGCGAAGCAAGTCGACAAAATTGTCTGGAACAATTTTGCCCGTACGCAGTACGACCCGCAGGGTGAAGTACAGGATGTACGGAATAATCTTGCATCACCGACCACTTTCTTTTCTTTCTTTAATAATACAAAAAAATCTCCATATTCTTTTTAATACTATCTACCGATCTGTAATTGCATTTATTTCTAATGGCATTTGTGGTTGATTTATCTTCAATTTTTAAAAAAATATGCAATTAGATTAAATTAATTGATTTATCCTCTCGACTCTTTCCCCTAGCACCGCTATAATTTTGCGTCATTATTTTTAAACTGAACATCGTTTATCCGGATTTTTCGGGCTTTAATAGCATGTGCTATAAGCTGTGTGTAATAGAGTATTAATTATTCACTATAAATAGGTGCGTTATTGAAAGCGCAACAAAGCGCTAAGTATTGAGGTAAGTAAATGCAAGTTTCAGTAGAGACTACACAAGGTTTGGAACGTAAATTAACTATTTCAGTTCCGGCAGAAAAAATTGATGTTGAAGTGAAAAACCGTCTTCGTCAGATCGCAAAGACTCAACGTATCAACGGTTTCCGTCCTGGTAAAGTTCCAGCATCGGTTATTCAAAAGCGTTACGGTGCTTCAGTACGTCAAGAAATTGCTGGTGAAGTTATGCAACGCAACTTTGTTGAAGCAATTGTCGCTGAAAAAATCAATCCAGCGGGTCGTCCTCAATTTGTTGCTAAAAGCAATGAAGATGGTAAAGATTTAGAATTCGAAGCAACATTTGAAATCTACCCAGAAGTAGAAGTTAAAAATGTTGAAAAAATTAAAGTAGAGCGCCCAGCGGTTGAAGTAACAGACAATGATTTAGATGAAATGTTTGTAACGCTACAAAAACAACACCAAACGTGGAAAGAAAATAAACGTAAAACTAAGAAAGGCGATAAATTAAATATCGATTTCTTAGGTCGTGTTGATGGTGAAGAATTTGAAGGTGGCAAAGCTGAAGGTTTTGATTTAGAACTTGGCTCAGGCAACATGATCCCTGGTTTTGAAAAAGAAATCACCGGCATGAAAGTTGATGAAGAGAAAACTATCACGGTAACTTTCCCTGCTGATTACCATGCAGAAAACCTTAAAGGTAAAGACGCTGAATTTGATATCAAAGTAAATAAAACGGAAGGCCCTGTTCTTCCTAAAATTGATGATGATTTCGCTAAATTATTTGGTGTTGAAGAAGGTGGTGTTGAAGCACTACGTGATGAAGTTCGTAAGAACATGACACGTGAATTAAACCAAGCAGTAAAAGCTAAAGTGAAAGAGCAAGTTATCGAAGGTTTATTAGAAGCTAACGAAATTGACTTACCTAGTGGCTTAGTTGCACAAGAAGTTGATGTTTTACGTCAACAAGCTATGCAACGTTTTGCGGGCCAAATGGACCCTAAAAACATGCCTGAACTTCCTGCTGATATGTTCGAAGAACAAGCTAAACGTCGCGTAAAAGTTGGTTTGTTACTTGGTGAAGTGATCAAAACTAACGAGTTAAAAGTAGACGAAGCGAAAGTAGCGGAATTAATTGAATCTGCAGCTTCTGCTTATGAAGATCCTCAAGAAGTTATTGAGTACTACAAAACCAATAAAGAAATGAATCAACAAATGCAGAACGTTGCCTTAGAAGAGCAAGCTGTTGACGTATTAGTTGCTACTGCACAAGTTAAAGATAAGAAATCAAGCTTTCAAGATGTAATGAATCCTGAAGGTAAATAAGCTTTTTGATTGACAATAGCTTAAGCAATAGATTAAATGGCTTATATGGAAACATATAAGCCATTTTTTTATACTAAGGAATAATACTTGTTTACTTCTCAAAATAATTCACATGACTTAACCAGTCTGACTGAAAATGCATTAGTCCCAATGGTTGTTGAGCAAACACCAAAAGGTGAACGTTCATACGATATTTATTCTCGCCTTTTAAAAGAGCGGGTTATTTTCCTATGTGGTCAAGTTGAAGATCATATGGCGAACTTAATTGTTGCTCAATTGCTTTTTTTAGAATCGGAAAGTCCTGAAAAAGATATTTTTCTTTACATAAACTCTCCTGGTGGCTCTGTAACTGCAGGTATGGCTATTTATGACACCATGAAGTTTATTCGCCCTAATGTGAGTACTGTTTGTATTGGCCAAGCTGCTAGTATGGGCGCTTTTTTATTATCAGGTGGTGAAAAAGGGAAACGTTATTGTTTACCAAATGCTCGAGTGATGATTCATCAACCATTAGGTGGTTTTCAAGGGCAGGCGTCTGATTTTGAAATACATGCCAAAGAAATTCTCTACATAAAAGAAAAATTAAATCGTTTAATGGCTGAGCATACCGGGCAACCACTTGACAAGGTATCGACAGATACCGACCGAGATAATTTCTTAAGTGCAGAAAGTGCGGTTGAATATGGATTAGTTGACTCCATATTAGAACAAAGAATAGGTAAGTAATTATTTATTTACCTAGTTCACATTGTGATCTGGGTAATTTATGAAATACTTAAGTGTATTGATGTTAGCGATTTTTAGATTAGAGGTACCGTATGACCGATATTAAAAAAGGTGACGGTGATAACAGTAAGTTATTATATTGCTCCTTTTGCGGTAAAAGCCAACACGAAGTTCGTAAGTTAATTGCGGGCCCTTCTGTGTTTGTTTGTGATGAATGTGTTGAACTATGTAACGATATCATCAGAGAAGAAATAAAAGAAATCGCGCCAAAGCAAGAGAAAGAAAGTCTTCCTTCGCCGATTGAAATTAGAACCAGCCTAGACGATTACGTGATCGGTCAAGATCATGCTAAAAAAGTCTTAGCCGTTGCGGTATATAATCACTATAAGCGTTTGCGAAATGGTGACTCTCATAATGGTATTGAGTTAAGTAAGAGTAATATTTTACTTATCGGACCAACGGGTAGTGGTAAAACCTTATTAGCTGAAACATTAGCTCGGCTATTGGATGTACCATTTACTATGGCAGATGCCACGACATTAACCGAAGCGGGTTATGTTGGTGAAGATGTTGAAAACATCATTCAAAAGCTTTTACAAAAATGTGATTATGACGTTGAGAAAGCACAACGCGGTATTGTCTATATTGATGAAATTGATAAAATTTCACGTAAATCTGATAATCCTTCTATTACCCGTGATGTTTCGGGTGAAGGTGTGCAGCAGGCATTGTTGAAACTTATTGAAGGAACTATTGCTTCTGTGCCTCCACAAGGTGGTCGTAAGCACCCTCAGCAAGAATTTTTACAAGTAGATACTTCTAAAATACTCTTTATTTGTGGTGGTGCTTTTGCTGGCCTTGATAAAGTCGTTGAGCAACGTTGTGATATCGGTACAGGTATTGGTTTTGGTGCTGAAGTTAAAAGTTCGGATAAAGGGAAGTCGTTAACTGAGCGCTTCCAAGAAGTAGAGCCGGAAGATTTAGTGAAGTATGGCTTAATTCCAGAGTTTATTGGTCGTTTGCCGGTAGTGGCAACATTAACTGAGCTTGATGAAGAGGCATTAATTCAAATTCTTCAAGAGCCTAAAAATGCTTTAACGAAACAATTTACTGCTTTATTTGATATGGAAGATGTTGAATTAGAGTTTAGAACGGATGCTTTACATGCCATCGCTAAAAAAGCGATGTCACGTAAAACAGGCGCTCGTGGTTTACGTTCTATTGTTGAGGGGGTATTGCTTGATACCATGTATGAATTACCTTCAATGGAAAATGCCGTTAAGGTTGTTGTTGATGAAACAGTAATAAGAGGGGAATCTAACCCTATTATTATTTATGAAACGCCTCAAGATAGGGCCGTTTCTGACAGCTAGCATGTTCTGAATGTCAGCGTAACTTGGCAACTGAGTCATTACGTTTACCAACAAAATATTATTAAAAGAGTCGTTTAGGCTCTTTTTTTTATTCCTTTGTTGAAAGCTTACCTATTATCCCCATATAGTTTTACATAATTAAAATTTTCTCCTATTTGATTTCCAAGAGAGTATCTATGTCTGAAGAATTAGCCAAAGTAACCACGGTTACTGAAATTCCTGTATTGGCCTTACGTGATGTGGTTGTTTATCCACAAATGGTGATCCCTTTATTTGTTGGTCGAGAGAAATCAATCCGCTGCTTAGATCTCGCGATGGAAAAGGATAAGCAAGTTTTTCTTGTTGCTCAAAAAGATGCTGCCATTGATGATCCAACAGTTGATGATGTTTATAGTACCGGAACGGTCGCTACTATTTTGCAGATGCTTAAATTACCTGACGGTACCGTAAAAGTACTGGTTGAAGGTGTTCGTCGGGCAAAAATAACCAATTTTGTCGAAACGCAAGAGTACTTTACTGCTAACGTAGAATTTTTAACGGTTGAAGATACTTCCGTTGAAAGTATCGATATTTTAGTTCGTTCGGCAATCTCTCAGTTTGAAGGCTATGTAAAACTTAATAAAAAAATTCCACCTGAAGTATTAACTTCTGTTTCAGGTATTGATGATGCAGAGCAACTGGCTGATACCATGGCTGCCCATATGCCACTTAAGCTTGCAGAAAAACAAAAAGTATTAGAGATCAAGGATGTCGTTCAGCGATTAGAGCATTTGATGGCCTTAATGGAAGGCGAAATTGATGTGCTACAAGTCGAGAAAAAAATTCGTACTCGCGTTAAAAAGCAAATGGAAAAAAGCCAACGTGAGTATTACTTGAATGAGCAAATGAAAGCCATTCAGAAAGAATTAGGTGATGACGAAGAAGGCGTTAATGAAGCGGATCAAATCGAGAAAGAAATTGAAGAAGCTCAAATGCCAAAAGAAGCTAAAGATAAAACCTTAGCTGAATTAAAAAAATTGAAAATGATGTCGCCAATGTCAGCTGAAGCTACGGTAGTCCGTAGTTATATTGACTGGATGACGAGTGTTCCATGGAAAAAACGCAGTAAATTAAAACGTAATTTAAAGTTAGCAGAAGAAGTGCTAGAGACAGACCATTATGGTCTTGAGAAAGTTAAAGAACGTATCTTAGAGTATTTGGCGGTTCAGCAACGAGTCAGTAAATTAAAAGGTCCTATTCTTTGTTTAGTTGGTCCTCCTGGTGTGGGTAAAACTTCTCTAGGACAGTCTATTGCCAAATCTACTGGACGTAAATATGTTCGTATGGCGTTAGGTGGTGTTCGTGATGAAGCGGAAATAAGAGGACATCGTCGTACTTATATTGGTTCCTTACCAGGGAAACTGATCCAAAAAATAGCCAAGTCTGGCGTTAAGAACCCGTTATTCTTATTAGATGAAATAGATAAAATGGCTTCTGATATGCGTGGTGATCCTGCATCTGCACTGCTTGAAGTTTTAGATCCAGAACAAAATAGTAGTTTTAACGACCATTATTTAGAAGTCGATTATGACTTATCTGATGTGATGTTTGTTGCTACATCAAACAGCATGGATATTCCAGGTCCATTACTCGATAGAATGGAAGTTATTCGTTTATCTGGTTATACCGAAGATGAAAAACTGAATATTGCAAAACGCCATTTGTTAACCAAGCAAATTGAACGAAATGGTTTAAAAGAGAAAGAAATCACTATCGATGACAGTGCCATTGTAGGGATTATTCGTTATTACACCCGTGAAGCGGGCGTACGTAACTTAGAGCGTGAAATTTCGAAATTATGTCGTAAAGCAGTAAAAGAAATTTTATTAGACAAATCTCTTAAAACGATCGTGATTAATCAAGATAACTTAGCTGATTATTTAGGTGTTCAACGTTTTGATTACGGTAAAGCTGACGATGAAAACCGTGTTGGTTTAGTTACTGGGCTTGCATGGACATCAGTGGGTGGTGAGTTATTAACCATCGAAACGGCGTCTGTGCCGGGTAAAGGTAAACTTACTTACACCGGCTCCCTAGGTGATGTTATGCAAGAATCTATTCAAGCAGCAATGACCGTAGTGAGAAGCCGGGCCGAAGCGTTACGTATTAATGAAGACTTTTATGAAAAACGAGATATTCACGTGCATGTCCCAGAAGGGGCAACACCTAAAGATGGTCCTAGTGCCGGTGTTGGAATGTGTACAGCGTTAGTCTCAAGTTTGACAGGAAATCCTGTTAAAGCTGAAGTGGCAATGACAGGTGAAATAACTTTACGTGGTGAAGTATTACCTATTGGTGGGCTAAAAGAAAAATTGTTGGCAGCACACCGAGGTGGCATAAAGACGGTGATTATTCCTAAAGATAATGAGCGTGATTTAAAAGAAATTCCAGATAATGTCATAGCGGATATAGCCATTCACCCTGTTAAATGGGTCGAAGAGGTTTTAGCTCTTGCGTTAGAACACCCGGTTGAAAAATGGAAATTAGAAAGCTAAACCCTCAAAAAACGGTGTTTTTTTGAATAAAAAGCTAAAAAAATGAAAAAAAACAAGAAAAAATGTAATTAACGCTTTTCAAACGCTGAAACTATGGTAAGTTAATGAAGCTAAAACGCTAGACCCCTTATTAATAGAGGGGTTTACGTGAAATAAGAAAAACAAACTTGTTTTTAGAATTTCTTAAACTCAGTGCTTGATGTTCGAAAGGAAGCTTGATATAAAGCTTCTGCAGGACGCTAAAAACAAAAGATAGTGCTGAATAATAACAATTGAAGGGGAATATACTGTGAATAAATCTCAACTAATCGAGAAAATTGCTGCTGGTGCTGACATTTCTAAAGCTGCGGCTGGTCGTGCTTTAGATTCATTTATTGAAGCTGTTACAGAAGAATTAAAAGGCGGAGACCAAGTAGCATTAGTTGGTTTTGGTACTTTCTCAGTACGTGACCGTGCTGCTCGCACTGGCCGTAACCCACAAACGGGTGCAACGATAGAAATCGCTGCTGCTAAAATCCCATCATTTAAAGCGGGTAAAGCTTTAAAAGATGCATGTAACTAATCACAGTTACTGTTAATAATATTAAAGACCACCTCAGGGTGGTTTTTTTTTACTTAAAAACGATAAAAGTAAAAATATTGACGATTATTGTCATCTGTGACTTCAAGGTCTGGGCCGCATCTGGTAAGATCGCGCGCAATAAATGTATTTTGATTAAAGCACCTCGTGTGAAGAGAAAAAGATGTTAGAAAATATTAGAGAAAGTTCTCAAGGGATAGTCGCTAAAGTTATTCTTGGTTTTATTATTTTGACTTTTGCGGTAGCTGGCATTGGTAGTTATAGCAATAATGTCGATACTTCGGTTGCAGAAGTTAATGGTGTAAAAATCTCCCAGGCTGACTTTGAAAAAGCCTATCAAAATCAGCGTAATCGTATGGCACAACAATTTGGTGAGATGTTTGAAACATTATCAAATGATGCTAACTATATGGCTAATTTACGCAATAGCGTTGTTGATAGCTTGGTAAATCAAGCGTTAGTTGACCAAGCATCTAGTACTATGGCTATTCGAGTTTCTGATCAGCGTATTAAAAAGACGATACGTGAAATGCCTGAGTTTCAAGTTGACGGTACATTTGATAACAACCGTTATTTAGCCTTAATTAATCAAGCGGGCTTTTATCAATCAACAGATTTTCGTGATTATTTACGTATAGAAATGACTCGTCGCCAATTAACTCAAGCGTTAATGAGCAGTGAATTTGATTTACCTTATCAAGGTACACAAGTCACCAGTTTACAAAATCAAAAACGTGATATTCGTTATGCAACAATTTCTGCTAAACAATTTGAGCAAGACATTGAAATCACTGATAGTGAAATTAATGATTATTATCTAGCGAACCAAACACGTTTTGAAAATCAAGAAAAAGTAAAAGTCGATTATATCGTCTTAGATGTTAATGAAATTGCTAAAACAATTGCTGTTACAGATGAAGATATCGCTAGTTATTATCAAGAGAATATCGCTAATTTTCGTCAAGAAGAACAACGCCGAGTTTCTCATATACTGATTGAGTTTGGTGAAGATGAAGCTGCTGCAAAAGCGCAACTTGAAGCAATTCAAACCCGTATAAACAACGGTGAAGAGTTTGCAGCACTTGCTCAAGAATTATCTGCGGATACTTTTAGCGGTGAAAATGGCGGTGATCTAGAATGGCTTGAACTAGGTGTTATGGAGCAAGCTTTTGATGATGTCGCTTTTGCATTAACGGATGTTGGTTCGGTGAGTGATATTGTTAAAACTGAATTTGGTTTTCATTTAATTAAGTTAACTGAGCTTAAAGCTGAGCAAGTTAAAGCGTTAGCCGATATTAAAGATGAATTGAAAGTCACGGTTAGCACACAAAAAGCAGAAGACAAGTTTTTTGAATTACAGCAAGAAGCTGCACAATTAAGCTTTGAATTTCCTGATAGTTTAGAAGACGCAGCTAATGCTGTTAATGCAGAAATCAAGGTGTCATCTTGGTTATCTCGCTTTGGTAATATTGCGCCATTTGATAATGCCAAACTCATTGAAGCTGCTTTTTCAGATATGATTGTTCAAGAGCAGTTAAACTCTGACATCATTGAAGTAAGCGATTCCGTTGCTATCTTTTTAAGAATAAATGAGTATCAAGCTGCGAATACTAAACCGTTAGCAGAAGTGACTGAGCAAATTAGAACTGCTTTAAATAGCCAAAAAGCCAGTGAGAAAGGCCAAGTGTTTATTGACGAATTATTAACTGCTTTTAAAGCGGGTGATGATATCAATGAACAATTAACTGCTAATAACTCAAGTTTTGAAACAAGCATTGATGTAGCTCGTTATGGCAGTGACGTTAATGCTGCTATTACACAAGCAGCATTTAAACTACCTCATCCAGTTGAAGGTAGTGTTTCAGCAACTACCGTTAGTTTGAATACAGGTGATTTAGCCCTTGTTGAAGTACAAGCGATTAAGTCTGGTGAAACTAAGGCAGAAGCTAACTTCTCGCAACAATATACTCAACAGCTTGCACAATCGGCTTACCAAGGTTATGTCGAAGCTTTACGTGCTAATGCACAAATCAGTAAAAGACAATTAGTTGAGACTACGACTCAATAATAATGAATCGTTACTATTAAAATAAAGGCTGCATTTGCAGCCTTTTTTATATACAGGATGTAAGGGTTTCGTGGTGCCATGGATGGCAAAGAACAACGATATACAGGATGTTACATTGTTAGGCTAAAGCCCAAGTCATAACAGGAGATTTGGTCAAAATTCTATTTTTTAAATAATTGAAAATGCTGACTCATGATCAGTTTTTTAGTATATTTGTGTTTAGGCTGTTTGAGTAATTCAGCGGTTTTACCTAGTTCAATTACTCGACCTTGGCATAACACTATCATAGTGTCACTAAAGTGTTTAACAATGCCTAAGTTATGCGAAATCAAAATGTAAGCTAAGCCCATTTGTTGCTGCAGATCTAGCAGTAAATTGATCATTTGTGATCGCAGAGAAGGGTCTAATGCTCCCAGAGCTTCATCAAGAATAATTACTTGTGGTTTTAATATAATAGCGCGAGCGAGCGATATTCGTTGCTTTTGTCCGCCGGAAAACATATGTGGGTAGAAATTCATATGATCGGCTAATAGTCCGACTTTTTGCAATGTTTCCCTGATTAATTGACTGCGTTGATTTTCATCGAGATCAGTATTAAGTACTAAGGGTTCATCGAGTAATTGCTCAATAGTTAAACTGGGATTAAGTGTCGTACCAGAGTCTTGAAATATCATTCTTACATGTTGGCAGCGCTGCTTAAAGTTACCATGTTGTAAGGTTTGTCCGTTTAACTTAATTTTTCCTGTTGATGGTTTTTCCGCACCCACTAAAAGTTTTGCTAAAGTAGACTTTCCAGAGCCAGCTTCTCCGACGATTGCTAATGTTTTATGGGAGTCGATTTCAAATGATATCGGTTCTAACGCCGTTTTAACTTTCCGGTTAAACCAAAAACCTCCCAACTTGTATGACTTACTGAGATCACTCACTTGTAATAAACTGCTCATGTTAATAATCCTCCTTAAGTGAATAGTGACAACTCACTTGATGGCCATGATAGTTTTTGACTTTCGGTGCTTTCACACATGCTTGTTGTGCTTTAGGACACCTTGGCCCTAAGCGACAACCGATAGGAAGGTGTTGTAAAATAGGAATGCTGCCAGGTAAAGTCATCAGTCGAGACTTGATTGGAATATTCATATTTGCTTTAGGACTACTATCAACTAAAGCGCGTGTATAAGGGTGGTAAGGTTGTTTAAAAATGTGTTCAGTGGTACCCGCTTCGACAAACTGTCCGCTATACATTACCGTAATCGTATTCGTCCAATGTGTGACATTTTCAAGATCATGACTGATCAATAATATTGACATGTTTTTTAGTTGATTCAAGCTAGCTAACAACCGAAATATCTGACCTTGATTGGTACTTTCCATTGCAGCCGTAGGCTCATCAGCAATCAACAATAAAGGTTTTCTAGCTAACGCCATGGCAATCATCACACGTTGACATAAAGCTTCAGTTAATTGATGAGGATAACTTTTAATGCAATCGTCATGATTTTTAATGCCAACTTTATGTAACAATTTTATCGCCGCATGTTGACGTTGACGTCGTTTTTCCCAGAAAAACCCCGAAAGTTGCTCACTTGAAACCGCTTCTTCTAATTGTGCACCAATGGTTGTGGTGGGATCTAAACAAGCCATTGGTTCTTGAAATATCATTGCGACATCTTTTGATATTATCGCTTTTCTCTCTTCATCAGACAGTCGCATTAAATCTTTACCACGCCAATGAAACCTGTCGGCATCAACTTGCCATCTATCGTCTAAAACTCCAATTATTGCTTGTGCGAGCAAAGATTTTCCAGAGCCTGATTCTCCTACTAAACCGCGCACTTCACCTTCTTTGATCGTTAAACTGACCCGATCAACTGCCAAAATTGGTTTGTTTGAAGTCAGTAGTTTTATTGATAAATTTCTAATATCAAGCAGGTTCATTAGTTTTCCTTACGCAACTTCAAAGCATGGCGTATACCTTCACCCAATAAATTGGTGGCGACAACTGAAAATAGAATAGCTAAACCCGGTAAATATACTGTCCATGGAGCAATATAAAAGAGATCTATGCCATTAGCGAGCATCGCACCCCATTCAGGCATAGGTATTGGTGCACCAAGGCCTAAGAAGCCAAGCGTTGCAATGTCTAATATTGCTGCTGATTGCGCTAAAGTGGCTTGGCCAATGAGTTTTTCAATAATATTTGGAAATATCGAGTAAGACAGAATTCGAAATGAATTAGCTCCATCTAGCCGAGAAGCGAGCACATAGTCTTTTTTGAATTCTTCTTCAACAGCGTTACGCGTGATATGGATAAATTGTGGTATTAACACCATAACAATAGCCCAAAGTGTATTGCTTAGTCCTGGGCCTAGAATAGCTACAATCACAATGGCTAGTAGTAATGATGGGATTGATAAAATCAAATCTAAAAAATGATTAAGAAAACTCGATTTTAACCCTGTAGTTAACGCGGAAAGTGAACCAATTATCACACCAACGATGAGCGAGATTATTACCACAATGAAACTTAATCCGAAAGTTAAGGTAGTACCTTGCATCAACCTTGATAACATATCTCGGCCTAAATTATCGGTACCTAATAAAAAGCTAATATCACCATTATTATCCCATGCTGGTGGTAAAAGTAATTTATCGAGGTGGTTTTCTATGGGGGAATAGGGCGAGATTATCGGCGAAAATACTGCCAGTATGCTTAAAAAAATAAAACAACCAAAACCAATCATCACTACTGGTGATTGGCGAAAGTTCTGCCAGAGCTGTATTAAGGGAGAAGGAAAGTCTTCTTCTTGGTAAATTTTATCGCGTGCCATTGCGTGTTTCTCTTGCTAGAGGATTAAGGGTCGCATAAATAAAATCAGTGAGTATATGCACGATAAAGATAAAACATGAAAGTGCTAATAAACCACCTTGAATAGCGGTGTAATCACGTTGGTAAATACTCTGAATCAGCCAATTACCAATACCAGGCCAGCTAAAAATAACTTCGGTTACCATGGCTAAAGTCACTAAGTTAGCAAATTGGAGACCAACATCTCTGATAACACCTACTATGGCATTTCTGATTGCATGCCGATAGATCATTTGTTTGAACGTCAGTCCTTTAGCCATCGCAGCTTTAACATAGAGTGTGTCTAATACATTGAGCATTGAAGTGCGTGCTAAGCGTATAAAAATAGTGGCAGGAGCTAAGGCTATAACACAAGCGGGTAATATAATATGGCTACTAGCATTTTGAAAGGCTTGCCATTTATAAGGACTGTCACTCAATAAAATATCGATAAACAGTAGTCCGGTAACTTGTTTTATTTCATATAACAAACTCATTTGGCCTGCAGAGGGTAGCCAACCTAACAAGATAGAAAAAATTAAAATGGCTAATAATCCTAACCAAAAAATAGGAATTGAATAACCGATCATAGCGAATGACAAAATAACGTTATCTGATTTTTTTCGATGATTAATCGCGGCAATGAATCCTATTGGTATGCCAATTAGCATGGCAATAAATAAAGCCACCATAGATAGTTCAATCGTCGGAGGCAGGTGATTAATCACTTCAACAATAACCGGTAATTGACTGCCCATTGATATACCCCAGTTACCATTAAATAAATGACTAAGATAGATAAAGTATTGTGAAAAAAGTGATTCATGCTTGGCATATTCTAAAGCGATTAATTCGATATGCTCAGGGTTGGCATGAATTTGTCCTGAAATATTAATTATCTGTTCACCGGGGAAAAGGAAGCTTAAACTAAATGAAACAATAGTTAGCAATAGCATAGTGAATAAAAATAAATTCAAACGTCTTAACGTAAATAATAACATGTTAGTGTTTACTTACTCCGCTAAAGTCTATGCCACCAAATGAGCTCAATAACTTACCTTTTATCGCAGTAGATCGAGCCTGGAAGCGTTTAGAGTGCGCTATTGGAAATAAAGGTGTTTCTTGTGCCGTGATCAGCATCGCTTGTTGATAAAATGCTTTACGCTGCTTTATATTGGTAGTCATTCTAGATTTGTGTATAAGTTCATCAAAAGTTTTATTACACCAAAAAGTACGATTACTTCCCATTTCTGCTGATGCACAGCCAAGTAAGGGGGTGAAAAAGTTATCAGGATCTGGGTGATCAGCTGACCAGCCTAATAATACGGATTGATGTTCACCTAAAGCTAATCTTCTGAGAAACTCTTGCCAATTATAACTAACAATATTTACTTTGATGTCAATTTTTTGCAGATCAGCTTGAATAAGCTTGGCCATAGTAAGTGCATCTGGATTATAAGCTCTTTGCACAGGCATCGCCCATAAATCAATCGTTAAACCTTCATGCAATCCAGCCTCTACTAAAAGTTGTTTAGCTTTTGGAATTGAATACTCAATAACAGGGATCGCATTGTCATATGCCCAAGAAGAGGGCGGAATAATACTTGTTGCTGACTCAGCTTCCGCATCACCAAAATAGACAGTGTTTAATATTGCCTGTTTATTGATAGCATGAGCGACAGCTCTGCGGACCAGCTTATTATCAAAAGGAAATTTAGTGGTATTAAACCCTAAATAGCCAATATTAAAAGCGGTAACGCTTTCTAAAGTCAGTAAAGGGTTTTCTCTTATTTTTTGATGGGCAATCGGATAGGCAACAATATCACACTCACCTGCGAGTAGTTTGGTTAAACGACCGGTGTTACTTGGCGTGATATCAAAAACTAATTGTTTAAGAGAGGATTTTTTGTCCCAATAGTCTTGGTGAGGTAAGTAGCGGATAAAAGAATTGGTACGGTATTCTTTTAATTTAAAAGGCCCAGTACCAATCGGGTGATGATCAATTTGCTCGATTTTATTTTGTTTTATTAATTGAAGTGCATACTCTTTTGATAAAATAGCCGAGAAATCAGTCGCTAAGTTCGCTAAAAAGGAACTGTCCGCTCGATTTAAATTAAATCTAATGGTGTAATCGTTAATACGTTCTACTGAATCAATTAACTCGGCAAAACCAACACTTTGGAAAAAAGGATATTTACCACCAGAGACATGATGGAAGATATGATTGTTATCAAGTATCCGGTTAAAGCTAAATAGCACATCGTCTGCATTTAAAGTTCTGGTAGGCGTGAAATATGCTGTTTGATGAAAATGTACGTTTTTACGTAAGTAAAAGGTGATTTTTTTCTGATCACGAGTGACATGCCATGACTTTGCTAAAGAAGGGGATATAGAATTATCGTCTGAACTAAAAGCTATTAATCGGTTGTATAATTGTTTCGATGTCGCATCAATAGTCACACCAGAAGTGACTAATTGTGGATTAAAAGTCTCCGGCGAGCCTTCGCTACAATAAATAATACTGTTGGCACTTAGTGAAGCTTCTTCCTCTGAGTTACAGCCGAAAAGTATTAGGCACAAATTCATCGAGATAAGAATACGCAACAATTTTTGTGATGCCACCACTAAGTCCTTATTCTTCTTCACTAACACTACTATCAAGTAAGTTATATTTTTTTAAATATCCCCTTAATTGATGATAGGTTAACTCTAATGCTTCTGCTGTTTTCTTTTGATTATATTGGCAATTCTCTAACGCTGATTTAATCAAGTCCACTTCATAATCTTGTGATAACGATTTAAGTGACAAAGGGAATTCAAATGACTGTTTTATGCTGGTCGCTATTACCGCAGGCACTTCTTTTACTTGAACATCTTGTGGTGCTGGAGAAACAAGCGGCTGGCTGATGATCCTATCTTGTGTTTTTATACGTTTAGTTGGGCGATATGGGGATTCAAACGGGTCAATGACTAAGTCATGCACCGGTAAATGGGGGTTATTACAGCGATAGACACTCCGTTCTACAACATTTTTTAATTCACGGATATTACCCGGCCAATCATAATCTAGCATCGCTCTTTTGGCTTTTTCGGTAAAACCACTAAACAGTTCAAATTCTAACTCTCGTGCCATATTAATAGCAAAATGCTCAGCCAATACCATAATATCTTCTAAGCGTTCTCGAAGTGGTGGCAAGGTGATCACGTCAAACGCTAATCGGTCTAATAAATCTGCACGAAATTCACCTGCTTCAGCCATCGACGGTAAGTCTTCATTAGTTGCTGCTACTAAGCGTGTATTGGTTTTAATGGTACGAGAGCCACCAACACGTTCAAATTCGCCATATTCAACAACACGAAGTAATTTCTCTTGGATCATGCCAGAAGTATTAGCGATCTCATCTAAGAATAATGTGCCTTTATCGGCTCGTTCAAAACGTCCTTCATGGCGTTTGGTGGCACCGGTGAAAGCACCACTGTCATAACCAAACAATTCAGTTTCTAATAAATTTTCATTTAGTGCAGCGCAATTAAGTTTTAAATAGCTTTGGTCCCAACGTTTAGAAAGGTAATGTAAACGAGCAGCAACAAGCTCTTTCCCTGTTCCTCGTTCACCAATAATTAATACCGGTTTAGTCAATGGGGCAATTTGAGAAATTTGTTCTAATACTTCTAAAAAGTTATTTGATTGCCCAATGAGATTATCTTGTTGGCTAAAGCGTGACATTGCTGACCTAATTATTGGTTTATTTCGCTAACAAATAGTGTATTTTATTAACAGTCATGATGAAAGACTTTTTTACTATTAAAATAAAATTAAATAAAACAATAGATTAGCAATTATTTAAAAACTGGCGTAAAACATGAATACAAAGTTAACAAGACTGAAAAATTTAAACTGAATGAGGAAGTAGTTATGGGTGTTTTTTCAAGATTTACAGATATTATTAACTCTAATATCAATAGTTTATTAGACAAAGCAGAAGATCCTGCAAAAATGGTGCGCTTAATCATTCAAGAAATGGAAGATACGCTTGTTGAAGTTCGTTCATCATCTGCTAAAACTTTAGCAGATAAAAAAGAACTCTCTCGTCAAGGACAGCGATTTGAAGCTGAAGCAGCGCAATGGCAAGAAAAAGCAGAGCTTGCTTTAAGTAAAGGGCGTGAAGATTTAGCCCGTGCCGCTTTAGTAGAAAAGAAGAAGTGTGTAGAAAGTGCGGAAGCGCTTGTTGATGAGCTTTCTCATGTCGAGGGACATATTTCAAAATTACAAGATGAAATCACGCAACTTCAAGACAAATTAGCCGATGCTAAAGCCCGTCAAAAAGCAATTATCATGCGAGAAAAAACGGCGAGCTCTCGATTGAAAGTGAAAAAGAACATTGATAGCGAACGAGTAAATGACGCACTAAGTCGCTTTGATAGCTATGAACGTAAAATTGATGACATTGAAGCACAAGTTGAAGCATATGATATGGGTAGTAAATCATTAGCAGATGAGATTGCAGATCTAGAAGAAGACGAAAATATTGATGATGAATTAGCACAGTTAAAGGCTAAAATGAAAACAGATAAAAAATCTAAGTAATCATTAAAAATTAAGCGATGTCTGTAATAAGTAAAGGAGAAGTATTGTGAATGAGATTTTAGTAGCCCCCGTCATCATATTTATGATAGTTGTAGCGCCGATTTGGCTAATTTTACACTATCGTAGTAAACGACAAATCAGCCAAGGTTTTAGTGAAGAAGAATATATTCAACTTTCTGAATTATCTGAATTAGCTGACAAAATGGCTGATCGAATTAAAACGTTAGAAGCAATATTAGAGGCTGAAACTCCTGACTGGAGGAATAAGGTATGACAGACAAACGCCGTGGTGAGTTATATCGGAATCCAAGCCAAGGAAAAATAGCAGGTGTATGTGCGGGGTTAGCAGATTACTTTGGTTGGGAAACCTGGTTAGTTCGAATTTTGGTGGTATCAGGCGTTTTACTTGGTATGGGATGGTTCATTGTTATTTACATTGCCGCTTGGTTTATTTTAGATAAAAAATCAGGGAAAGCAGGTAAATCTGGAAAAGCATCCTGTAAAGTCAAACAAAAGTTTTCAGATGCTGCTGAACACATTAGGGATGACATAACCAATGAGTCGATTAAAGTAAAATCTCGTATCTGGCAAGCGGGTGAACCACCTAAACAAGCTTTTCATGATATTAGACGTAAATTTAAAACCCTCGAAAGAGAGTTACGTCAAATAGAGCATTATGTAACTTCACCTGAATTTACAGTCTCTAGAGAAATTAATAAGCTCTAACGAGTAAAAAATTAAAAGCGGCTTCAGCCGCTTTTTCTATATAGGGAGTTCGAGTTTCGTGATTCCATGGACGGCAAAGAATCACGATATCCAGGATTTTGTGTTAATAACAAAACAGCCAATATCAAACTTTACTTTATGCACTTAAAACACTGTCCACACTGACAAAAAATCGTTATTATTATTTTATTGCGCTAGTTATAGTAAAAGTTAGAACTTTCCTTTATGGCATTTATTAATAAAGAAACATTGAATTTAGTTAAGCACAAAGCTAATCATTTAATGAATAGAACGTTAGATCAACATATCAATTTAGCGGTGACAGGCTTAAGTCGAAGTGGAAAAACTGCCTTTATCACCTCTTTTGTAAACCAATTAGTAAATGAGAGTGGCCAGTCTCAGTTAGACTTTTTTAACGTCATTCATCAAGGGCGCTTTATTGCTGCCAAACGTGTCCCGCAAAAAAAATTACACATTGCACGTTTTGAATATGAGAAAGCCATATCAGCCTTTAGCCAAACATCTCCCTGCTGGCCGGAGCCAACACAAGGTATCAGTGAGTTAAGGCTTGCGATTCGCTATCAACCACAAAGTACCTTACTTAAATATGCAACAGATACGACAACTTTGTATGTTGATATTACCGACTACCCAGGTGAATGGCTGCTTGACTTGCCCATGCTCAATCAAACTTATGAGCAATGGAGTGAGTCGACTACTCAATTACTCCTGCAAACGCCTAGACATGAAAAAGCGAAAGACTTTCTTGATAAAGTCAGCCAGTTAAATCCCTTTGATAAAGTTAATGAACAAGCTCTGGCGGAACTTAGCCAAGAATATACTGAATTACTTTTACATTTTCGATATAAGTTAGGTTTGTCTGTTATTCAACCGGGTCGGTTTATTTTACCAGGAGATCTCGCTGGGGCACCGATATTACAATTTTTTCCGTTTACTAATTTTAAAAATATTGATGTTAATCAATATCAAAACTCTGGTGACGATACTTTAATTGGTATGCTTAGAGCGCGTTATGTTGAATACAAAGAGCGGGTTGTTAAAGCTTTTTACAAAGAATATTTCATGAACTTCGATCGGCAAATTATCCTTGCTGATTGTTTGACTCCGCTTAATGCCGGTCCTAATAGCTTTAAAGATTTACAACACGCATTGAATTTAATTATGGAAAGCTTCAATTATGGCAAGTCTGGGATTTTCTCACGGTTATTTTCGCCAAAAATTGACAAATTATTATTTGCCGCCACCAAAGCGGATCACGTAACGCCTGAGCAACATCACCACTTAACTACGTTGTTAAACCAGTTAGTACATCAATCTAAGCATCAGTTGAATTTTGATGAAATTAAAATGGCAACCTTGGCTATTTCTTCGGTTAAAGCGACTAAATCAGGAAAAAGCAATTATCAAGGGCGGGAAGTTCCTGTTATACAAGGCCGTCAATTAAGTAATGATAAGGTCATTACTTTGTTTCCCGGAGTTGTTCCTTCAGCATTGCCCAAACCTGAGTATTGGCAAAATAAGTCCTTTAATTATATTGCTTTTTCACCTTTAGAGTCTGTGGCTGAACATCAAGCGTTACCCCATTTACGTATGGACCAAGTATTAGAGTTTTTGTTGGGAGATAAAATAAAATGAGTGAACTTAAAGACAAACCTCAACAGCAAATATTATTTGAAGAAATAACACCTTCGCAAGAAAAAAGTAACCTTGCAAACTTAGAAGAACAAGTGATTTTTGAAAATGATGATTTAACGGAAATTGACTCTAACGAGCATTTTATCCCAAAGGACAAAGTGCTAAAGAAACCTAAGTGGTTATGGCGAACTGCAAGCGCATTATTTCTGTTTCTAGTTGGCTTCGAAGTGGTTGAATTTTTTATTTTAGGTTTCGAACAACAGCCGATCATTGCCAGTATTTATGGCGCATTGTTATTAGTGTTATTTCTGATCACCGGTGGAAGTATACTGAAAGAGTATCGTGGATTAAGACAGTTTAAACGTCGACAAAAGCTACAAAAAGACATTGATAAAAGCTTACATCTTGAAAGCAACATCAGTGCTCAACAGCTTTGCCAAGAAATAACCGAACAACTGCCTTGTGATCTGTTAACGGCCGAAGGGCAACAATGGGATGAAAGTATTCAAAGTGAGTTAAGTGATGCAGAAGTATTACGTTTATATTCTCGGCAAATATTAACCAAAGTAGACCAAAAGGCACTCGATAAAGTCAGTAAATACTCTACTGAATCTGTGGTTTTAGTAGCCTTAAGTCCTATTGCTATAGTTGATATGATGTTGATGTTATGGCGTAATTTGAAAATGGTAGATGAAATCGCGCATTTATATGGTTTAAAGTTAAGTTATTGGTCACGTATTAAGCTGATAAAACAGGTGTTCATCAATATGGTATTTGCCGGGGCAACCGAGTTGATAGCAGATGTTGGTGCTGACTTATTAGGTGCTGATCTATTAGGTAAGCTATCTAGCCGTTTAGCACAAGGGCTAGGAGCTGGCATGCTTACCGCTCGTTTAGGTTTGAAAACGATGCATTTATGTCGGCCAATACCTTTTGATGAATCTTCACCTAAATTAAAAGACGTGAGAAAAAAACTTGTAGAACAAATAAAAGCGCTATCCATGAATAAAAAGTCATAAATTCAAGGCGTGTAAATTTCGCTGTAATCATATTGATACAAAAAAACAAAACGTACAGATAATCACCAAATATAATTTGGTGATTTATGCTGCCTATCTAGCTTATGATGAAACCAACTAAGTTTTACTCATTAACCTAAGCAACATAATAAATAAATCACCTACTAAGTTAGTGTGATACTAATTTTGTTTGGGTTACAGGACGGTTACAACATGGCAAAGACGACAAAATACGTCTCTAAAACACCTGACGAAAACGGCACAATTCACTGGACTGATGAAGATAATCAAATTTGGCATGAATTGATCACTCGTCAGTTATCTTGCATCAAAGGTACTGCTTGTGATGAATACCTCGCAGGTCTTGAGAAATTGAATTTTCCACTCGATCGTATCCCACAACTGGAGGAAGTTAGTGCTGTTTTACGTGAGAGCACGGGATGGCAGTGTGAGCCGGTACCAGCATTGATTGGTTTTGGTGAGTTTTTTAGATTATTATCGGAGAAAAAATTTCCGGTAGCGACCTTTATTCGTTCTCGTGAAGAGTTTGATTATTTACAAGAACCGGATATTTTTCATGAAATATTTGGCCATTGCCCATTATTAACCAATGCTTCATTTGCTAACTATACTGAGGCTTATGGAAAAATGGGCTTAAATGCTAGCAAAGAAGATCGAGTATTTTTGGCTCGTTTATATTGGTTTACGGTAGAGTTTGGTTTGCTTGATACGCCCGATGGGCTTCGTGTCTATGGTGGCGGCATTATTTCATCTCCGAGTGAAACTCAATATGCATTAAACGATGAACATGTTGAACGGAAACCCTTAAGTGCAGAAAACGTACTTGATGTCTTAAGAACGCCGTATCGTATCGACATTATCCAACCGATATATTATATGCTAACGAAAGTCAGCGATTTAGACGACATTAGAAAATATGAAGTAGAAGAAATCATGGAAATGGTTGAGCAGGCCAAAACATTAGGCTTGTTTGAAGCAAAATTTCCTCCTAAAGAATCAAAAAAAGCAAGTTAAGGAATCATTATGAGTTCTCAATTATCTGCGCAACAATGCGAAGCATGTCATGTTGATGCACCTAAAGTGAGTGAAGAAGAATTATATCAATTAATGTCACAATTACCTGACTGGGTACCTGAGGTCCGTGATGGGATTATGATGTTGGAACGTGTTTATAAATTTAAAAACTATAAATTAGCGTGGGCATTTGCTAATAAAGTGGCTGAATTAGCGGAAGAAGAATTCCACCACCCCGCCACATTGTTGGAATGGGGCAAGGTAACGGTTACTTGGTGGACACACGCAATAAAAGGTCTTCACAAGAACGATTTTATTTGCGCAGCTAAGACAGATAAACTTTTGTAACATTTTTGTTTGATCAAATTTGAATTTAAACCCTCTACTTATTGGTAGGGGGTTTTTTTTAGTGTATCATTTAGTTTACAATAGCTTTTTAAACACTGAGAGATAAAATAAATGCGCTTAGAGATTGGTTGTCATGACCGTGTTGGTATTGCTCAAGATGTACTCGGTATTTTTGTTGAACGCCACATTGACTTGCGTGGTATTGAACTGAAACAACCGGGGAAGATTTTTATAAATATTCCTGATCTCGATTTCTCAGAGCTGCAAAGCTTTATGCCGCAATTAAGATTGATAGAGGGAGTAGTTGACGTGAAAACTACGCCTTATATGCCATCTGAGCGCGAAAGAAATGAACTTTTTACTCTCATTAAAACCTTTCCTGATCTTTTTATCTCGATAGATACTAAAGGTAATGTGCGTATTGTTAATAATGTTACAGCCAGTATTATTGGTTGTGAAGAAAGCTCGATTGTGGGTGAGCATGTCAGTAATTGGTTAAAGGGTTTTAATTTTAATCGCTGGTTAGACAGTGAAGAAGTATTGGCACAAACCCGTCGACTGAAATTTATTGATGAAGATTATGTCGCCGACATTATGCCTATTCATGTAAGTGACGATGCTGGTGAGGCAATATTAGCTGGTGCGGTATTGATATTAAAATCAGAAGCCAGATTAGGGCAACAAATGAGTGCCTTCAAACAAGCGAAAGAAAATAACTTTGCCGGTATACAAGCAAGCAGTGGTGCAATGCGAAAAGTTATTCGCGAAGCAAAACGAATGGCGCTATTAGATTCATCAATGCTAATCGTTGGTGAAACAGGTACAGGGAAAGAGTTACTAGCCAATGCCTGTCATGCGGCGAGTGACCGCGCTGAAAACCCTTTTATGACACTTAATTGTGCGTCATTACCTGACGAAGCGGCAGAAACAGAACTTTTTGGCATTGGTTCATCTAATAGACAAAACAGCAAAAAAGGCTTATTTGAATTAGTTGATGGTGGCACTATTTTCCTTGATGAAGTGGGTGAGATGTCACCTAAATTGCAAACAAAGTTATTACGAGTTATTCAAGATGGTAATTTCAGACGTGTTGATGATGAACAAGAGATTACTGTCAACGTAAGAATCATCAGTTCAACTAATCATGACCTACTTACCATGGTGGCTCAAGGAAACTTTAGAGAAGACTTATATTATCGATTAAATGTGCTTGGTTTAAATATTCCATCACTACGTGAACGTCGTACCGATATTATCCCTTTAGCAGAATATTTTATTGCTAAATCGGGTCAACGGATCGGAAAAAGTCATCTATCATTGTCAGACGATTGTCGTGATTTTATTGAACATTACCCTTGGCCGGGGAACGTAAGACAACTTGAAAATGTGCTTATCCGCGCTGTTTCTATCATGGAAGGTAATATTGTTCATACCTCATATTTACAATTGCCCGCCTATACAAGGGAACATGGTTATTTAGAACAAGATTTTGAAGGTACCTTAGATGCAGCGGTTAAAAGTTTTGAAGCTGATTTACTGAGAAAGCTATATCCGGCATATCCAAGTACAAGGCAATTAGCGAAAAAATTAGGCCTTAGTCATACTGCTATTGCTAATAAATTACGTGAATATGATATCAATAAAAAAACCGTAAAAATTTGACGGTTAATTAAGTACATTGTCGTATTGACCTTAAACGAGAAAATATCATGAAATTATATGGTTACTGGCGTTCTTCTGCCGCTTATCGAGTACGAATAGCACTGCATCTAAAAGATATTGCCTTTGAGTCTATTGCTGTGCATTTAGTGAAGAATGGTGGAGAACAGCATTCTGCAGAGTATGTTGAGTTGAATCCAGCCCATCTCGTGCCTACCTTAGTGGATGATGAGTTAACCCTGAATCAATCAGTGGCTATTATTGATTACTTAGAGGCTAAATTTCCCGAGGTTGCTTTATACCCAGATAACATTGTCGACAAAGCAAAAGTACAAGCTTTAGCGTTAGATGTTGCCTGTGAAATACATCCAGTAAATAACTTACGTGTGCAACAATACTTAGTGAAAGAATTAGGGGCGACTGAATCAGCCAAGTTAGCTTGGAGCCATCACTGGATGAGTAATGGTTTTGCTGCGATTGAAAAAACATTAACAAAAACAGCTGGTCAATATTGTTTTGGTGATTGTATCTCAATGGCCGATATATGTTTGGTCCCTCAAGTATACAATGCTAATCGTTTTAACATTGATATGACACCGTATCCTATTATTAATGCCATTGTTAAACGTTGTAACCAACTCCCTGCATTTGTTAAAGCAATACCAGAAAACCAACCCGACGCTTTATAAACAAGTTGTTAATTTAGCTACATTAATAAAAATTATGATATAAAGTGTATCAATTGGTTAAAACTTACTTGCATCAATGTAAAAAAAACGTTGCAATAGTGATCCGCTATTCTCGTTATTATCTTGTTAAAGGTTCCTATGGAAAATTCTCAGCCTACGTCTCAACAAACGGCAAACCCATCTTCAAATAGTTGGTGGGTAATAAGTACAATAATTGCGATGGTAGTGCTCGTCATTATCTGGTTTGTCTTCCTCAAAGAAGAAAAGCCACCTGTGGTTAACGAACCTGAAATACCACAAGTGGTTGAAGTAGAACCCGAGGTTGAAATAATTGCAGCAGAGCCTGAATTAATCGAGCCAGAAGCGCCGATAGCCGAAGTGGTGATTGAGCAAGGGCCTATTTTGCCAACCCTTGATGAAAGTGACGCTTGGTTAGAAGAAAAGCTTCCTACCATCACTTGGCGAAAAGAATTATTAAAGCTGGTTATAGATGACGACATGATCCGTCGTTTTGTCGTTTTTACCGATAATTTTTCTCAAGGTATTTTAGCATATGAGCATAGCCCGCTGATCAAACCAACTACGTCATTCTCAGGCCGTGAAATCAACGAGAATGGTCAGGTTGTGATCAAGTGGGACAACTCCTCATCACGTCGCTTTAGTCTTTATGTCGACTTATTACGCTCTATTGACAGTGATACGTTAGTCAGTTGGTATTATGAATTGAAACCATTAGTGGATGAGGCATATCGAGAACTCGGTTATCCAGATGAAGATTTTACTGATATTTTACAAGATGCTATTACTAAAGTACTTGATATGGAAATTCCCAAAGAACGTCTTGAGTTGATCCGCCCAAGTGTTATGTATCAATATAAAAGTGAAGAAATTGAGCAACTCGACGACTCAGATAAGCTAATGTTAAGGCTAGGTAAAGAAAATTTATTAGTGATTAAGTCAGTGCTATTAGAAATCAGTGAAAAAATTGCTCGTGAAAGAGATTAATTAATGTTACCTCGCTTAGATGATAATGTTCCTCAAACGAAATATTATTATTTAAGCGCTTTTGCTCGAAAAGTTTTAAAAGCCATTGGCTGGCAAGTCACCGGAACATTCCCAAAAGAAAAAAAATTTATTCTTGCTGTTGCACCCCATACATCCAATTGGGATTTTATTATTGCAATGTTAGTGGTTCTAGCATTAAATCTTAAAGTTACTTTCTTGGGTAAAAAGAGTATTTTTGTTGGGCCGTTAAAATGGTTATTAGAAAAGTTAGGTGGGGTAGGAATCGATAGAGACCATCCTCACGGCGTGGTTGGCCAAATGGTTGAACTCTTTAACCAACGTGAAAAAATGGTCATAGGGCTATCCCCTGAAGGAACCCGCAGCAAAACTAAAGAATGGAAAAAAGGCTTTTTATATATTGCTCAACAAGCTAATGTTCCAGTAGTGCCAATCAGCCTCGATTTTAGAAAAAAAGAAATATCTATATTAGCACCACAAGTCATTTCAGAAGATATTGATGATGCTTTAAAGCAGATTAAAAGCTTATTTAATGATGTTTGTGCAAAAAATCCTCACTTAGTTTAATTTCATCGTTATAAGCTTGCATCTATCGTCATATTTAGTGATAATCAGCGCCGCTAAATAGCAGTTCTATGGTGACCCTTTCGGTCCCTTCGCAATGATACTCTGTGAACTCGGCCAGATCCGGAAGGAAGCAACCGCAGCAGACGACTCATGTGCCGGAGTGTGGCTGATTGGGTTGCCACCCAATACCTAAGTATTCCCTCAGCTCAGTAAAATCAATACAATCACCTTCAATGAACTGCTGAAAGTATCACACTTGGTATCACAATCACAAGCATGTAACTTACTCCCTGCGTAAACTAAAGTAACATCATTCAACAACTTATTGATTAACATGTGGAACGCGAAGGGACATGCGGGTACCCCAAGTCTACGTTAGCC
>MAAC01015742.1_pt1 | contig 45210 bp, 41 predicted proteins | sample 1115981 | NCBI WGS metagenome assembly MAAC01 (sample SAMN04961126, study PRJNA320927) | seawater metagenome | isolation source: sample BD02T64 sea water enriched with oil for 64 days | place: USA:Gulf of Mexico | collected 2013-07-27 | reverse complement strand
TAAACCAGTTCACCACAAAGTGCTGGCCCCCGTCCGGTCAATAACCCCTGTTTTAAACCGATAAACGTCACGGTCATATTAGCCTTTACTGCCGCCTCCAAAGCTGCGCCAGTATCACTAGAAAGGCCTGAGGGAATATCCACTGCCACTACGGGGAGCCCACTGTGATTAATCAGTCGTATTGCTTGAGCATAAGGTTCTCGTACCTGGCCACTCAGGCCAGTACCCAGCAATGCATCAATAATTACACCAACTTGAAGGTCCAGGCAGTCACTAAATGGGGTCATCGGCACCCCGACCGACAGGGCATACTCATAGGCCGTGCATGCATCACCGGTCAATTTTTCCGGCGAGGCCAGCTGTATAAGCTGAACAGGTAATCGATTCTCCAGGGCAAGAGCTGCCACAATATAACCATCACCCCCGTTATTACCGGCACCACAAAAGATGGTAATAGGCGAACCCGGCCAGCGATGATTAATTTCATCAAAGACGGAGCGCCCTGCAGATTTCATCAATTTGATACCAGGAATACCCCGTTCCTGAATAGCAATTTGATCCAAATCTCGAACTTGTTGGGCTGTATATAACTCTGTTGGCAGTGATTGGGGCATATAATTCCAATTATCTGGGCAATATCTGTCAAAATTATACGTCATCTTCAAACAGCTGTTCGACCATGTCATTCACAACTCAAGAAATTAATTACCCGCAACTGGCGCAAAAAATCAAGGAATGGGGACTGTCCCTGGGTTTTCAGCAGGTTGCCATTACCGATATTAATCTGGCCCAAACCGGTGACCGGTTAAACCAATGGCTGGAGAAAGGCTACCAAGGTGATATGCAGTGGATGGGTGAACATGGCGAAAAACGTTATCACCCGGAACAACTATTACCAGGAACCCAGCGAGTCATTAGTGTACGAATGGACTATTTGCCCGATGACAGCAACATGATTGCCGTCCTAAAAGATGAGAATAAAGCGTATATTTCAAGATATGCCCTTGGCCGGGACTACCACAAACTGATTCGCAACCGGTTAAAAACCCTTGCCAAGGAAATTGAGCAGGCTGTACCAGATAGCCTGATTCAACGCCCTTTTGTGGACAGCGCTCCTGTAATGGAAAAACCCCTTGCAGAAAAAGCGGGGCTGGGCTGGATAGGTAAGCATACCCTTGCGATCAATAGTCAGGCCGGTTCCTGGTTTTTTCTCGGTGAAATTTACACCAGCCTGCCACTTCCTGTAGATCAATCCACGGAACAAGATCAGTGTGGTGACTGCAAGGCTTGCCTCAAAGTCTGCCCCACAGATGCCTTTCCAGCACCCTATGAACTGGATGCACGTCGATGTATTTCCTACCTCACGATTGAACACAAGGGCAGCATCCCCGAGGAATTTCGTGAACCCATTGGTAACCGAGTGTTTGGTTGTGATGATTGCCAGGCGATTTGCCCCTGGAACAAAGGAGCTACACCTACCAGAGAAAAAGATTTTTCTCCTCGCCATAACCTGGATAATCGTGAGCTTGCCGAATTATTTTTGTGGACTGAAGCAGAATTTTTGAAATATACCGAGGGATCACCGATTCGCCGCATTGGTTATGAGCGATGGTTGAGAAATCTGGCCATTGGTCTTGGTAACGCGCCCTCTTCCAACGCAGTTGTCGACGCATTAAAAGCACGTGAGGATTACCCCTCTGATATCGTTCAGGAGCATCTTATTTGGGCGTTAGGACAACACTCAATGACGGAAACCGGAAAGAAAAAACGTAAGCGAAAAATCATTAACCCTGAGACTTCTCGCTGAAATAAATTATTTTTCCTTGCTCAGGTAGTGAAGAATTTCCACCACTTGGTCTGTTGTTTGCGCCCAAGCCATGGCACTACCATCCACCTCTTTTAATGGGTGGATAATGCTTTCATCGTGAAGAGTGATGTAGGGTGTACCCAGCGCAGCGCAATAACCCGCGTCAAATGCTGCATTCCACTGCTTATATTGGTCTCCAAAACGAATAATGGCCAAGTCACATTGCTCTATCTGAATCTTGATTCGAATGGCATTCACTTTGGCTGACTTATGGTCTCGCCAAAATGGCTCAGCGTCCTTTCCCAGTACATCACCAGCAGCATCACTAGCATCATGATCAGTGACAGGTGAACTAAATTGTACGGGTAAATTGAGCTTTTCTGACCCACGGATAATTTGTTCCCGCCAATCAGAATGAATCTCTCCGGAAAGATAGATTTGCCACATTACGATTCGTCACCCGCCATATTAAAAAATACATCGCGGTAATAGCTTAGTTCTGCAATGGAATCTTTTATATCGTCCATGGCTAGGTGGGCCCCCTGTTTCTTGAAGCCTTTCAGCAACTCAGGCCGCCAGCGTTGGGCAATTTCCTTCACACTACTGACATCCAAATTTCGGTAGTGAAAAAATGCCTCCAGCGCAGGCATCTGTCTTGCCATAAAACGACGGTCCTGGCAGATGGAATTACCACACATGGGCGACTTCCGTGCATCTACAAACTGTTGTAAAAACTCTATAGTGGCTCGTTCTGCCTCTGCCATGGTTGTCTGGCTATTCCTCACACGCTCAGTCAAACCGGACTTTCCATGCTGACGGGTATTCCACTCGTCCATACCATTAAGCAGTTCACCTGGCTGGCGAATGGCTAATATAGGTCCTTCTCCAAGTATATTTAGGTCCTTATCAGTGACGAGTGTGGCAATCTCGATAATCACATCTGATTCAGTATCAAGACCGGTCATTTCCAGATCAATCCAAATTAGATTCAGGGGATCATTTGTAACTTCAATTTCATTCATGGGGGCTGTCTTTTGCAATTCGGATAATATTATCGAGTTTTTCGATGCGTTCTTTTCGCTTGAATATCTCGGCCTTTATTTCAGTCGCTTGAGGCTCATCGACATCCTCAAGCTGTTCTTTTAGTTGCTTGATTTCTTCAACAAGGCTCCGGCTCTCATCCTTAAGATTTCGGACTTTTTCTGCCCTGTCAGCTTTATCAAAGATCAATGATTCCGGTGCGGTCTGACCTGCCTCAAGGGGATCACGTTGCTTGGGGGTGGCCATAAACTTTTCCCCATTGGTGAATTGCCGCTGGTTCATAAATGCCGGCGACACTATTTCAATATCGGCACCATGAAGCTTGTCTAACACTTCCCTCCGAAGGCGGCTTCGCGCCGTTAACAGATGTTTAACTTCCGCATAGTAGCCGGAAATTTTATAGCCGATGGAAAAATCGCCCAATGACATAACTTGGATAAAGGGTTCTTGTAACCCGGCAGTAATAGCCGCTTCTTTTAATAAGGGCTCCACCTGATGATGTGGCACATCGTAGCCAAGGGACAGTTCACAGGAAATGATTGTGCCAGAGGATCTCACTACCGTTACCGGGCTGGAGGCCAGATAGAGATTCGGCAAGGTAATTAAGTCCCTGTCTTCGGACTGAATCTCTGTGTGAAACAAACCTCGCTCAGTCACTCGGCCAAAGTGGTCGCCTGCCCGAATAAAATCACCGTGACGAAAACTTTGTACCGAACGTAGCATCAGCCCCGCCATGGCATTGGACACAAAGGTAGTTGAGGACAAGGCAATAACCCCGGTGAGCACCAAGCCCAGTAAACCCAACAGGTCACCTCGGGTAGACTCACTCACTGGCAATGCCAAAATAATACTGATCAAGGCAACCGCTGTGAGTAGCATCATGGCCACTTGACCTGGTACGCGAGACTTAATCGCTAAACTGGCACGGCGCACCAATAACCAGTCGGCAAACCATAGGGCCAACACAACAATCGCAATGGTTGCCAACAATGGTACAAACTCGGCCATTGTCTGGTAAATTCCTTCCAAGTGAAGCATATCCGGTTCCTGTCCCTCGTTCCGTATATGCTATATCCTTGCGCCCAAGTAAGCCAGTGATGGCGGGGCATCGCTATTTAAATAGCGTACCTTATAAAACCCCACTTTAGTGCCACTAAACTTATGTGAATGGAGATGTATTGACTAAGCGCCACCTGACCAAGCAACAACGCCGAAGAATAGAGAAAAACCAGGCGGAGACCAGCTCACAGGTTGATGTCCGGCAGGAAGCAGATGGGCAGCTGTCTGCCACCACACTTGGTCCTGAACAAAATGGTCGAGTCGTAGCCCGTTATGGTACTCAGGTCGATATAGAACCCGACCGACCGACCAATCACCAAATTCATCGTGACACTCACCGCTGCCATCTGCGAGCGAACCTGCCCAATCTCGTTACAGGCGATCAAGTCACCTGGCAAGAGGGGGAAACACGGGGTGTAGTCATAGCACGACACACAAGATCCTCTGAATTATGTAGACCTGACAACCGTGGCAAGCTCCGCCCTGTGGCAGCAAACATTGACCGAATTGCCATTGTCATAGCCCCCTACCCGGAGCCCCACGCCAACCTGATTGATCGCTATCTGGTGGCTGCAGAACATCAGGCGATTCAGCCCATGTTAATCCTGAACAAAGCGGATTTAATTGATGATAATCACCGCCTCTTTTTAGACCAATTGCTCGACAGCTATACCAAACTTGGTTATGACTGCCTGAAAGTCTCTGCCCACACAGGTGAAGGCATGAGCAGCCTAGCCGACTACCTCAAAACATTAACCAGTGTCTTTGTGGGGCAATCAGGTGTGGGGAAATCTTCCCTACTTAATACGCTGTCGCCAGAGATTAATCTAGCCGTTGGCGCGCTCTCTGCTGCGAAAGCAAAAGGTACCCATACCACTACGACCTCTCGGCTATTTCAGCTGCCCAACGGCGGCGATGTCATTGACTCACCCGGCATCCGAGAATTTGGCCTATGGCACCTTGAACCAGAATCAATTGCCCAAGGGTTTGTAGAATTCCGCCCGTTCCTGGGAAATTGTAAATTCCGCGATTGCAAACATAAGCAAGAACCCGGGTGCACACTCCGTCAGGCCGTCGACGACGGGGCAATAGGACAAGAACGATTTGATAGTTACTGGCATATCCTGCACAGCCTGGAACAAGACCAATAAGCATTCCAAGCTAACCTAGGAATGATACAATTCAGCCCCATCTAAAACCGGCAAATATGGAAACAGAATAACCATGTCAGAGATCCCCAAGCTACTGGAACCCGAAGCACTTATTAACCTGCTAAGTGATCCCGATATCCTAATCGTGGATCTTTGTAATGACTCACTCTACAGCCGCATGCATATTCCCGGTGCCATACATGTCTCTCCTCAGGAGTTAATGTGTGGCTCAGTTCCATGGACAAACAAACTCCCAACCGAAGAACAGCTAGCAGCCTTGGTAAGCCGTATAGGTTTGACCAATGATAAACATGTGGTTGTCTACGACGACGAAGGTGGCGGCTGGGCTGGACGCTTCATCTGGACCTTAGACGTGATCGAACACACTAACTGGTCATACCTGAATGGAGGTCTTGTGGCCTGGCACAATGAGGGGCACCCAACGACCGATAAGATTCCCGCACCCAATGCAATCGAAAGGGATGTCACCATCAATCGTTCACCCATCATTGAAGCAGAAGAAATTATTGCCTATCTCGACACAGCACCCCAGGACCGTGATGAACTGCAAATCTGGGATGCTCGCAGTTTGGCTGAATTTAACGGTGAAAAGGTACTTGCAGAAAAAGGTGGCCATATTCCTGGCGCTACACACTGTGACTGGACCAGTATGATGGATGCCCGAGATAATATGAGAATCCGTGAGGATGCTCTGGAATTCTTGGCATCACTGGGAATAACCCCAGACAAACCCACAATCACCCACTGCCAAACCCACCATCGCTCCGGATTTACCTATTTATTAGGCAGACTTTTAGGCTTTAACAGCATACGTGCCTTTCACGGTTCGTGGGCAGAGTGGGGTAATAGAAAAGACACTCCGATAGAGCAGTAATCCATGAATAACTTGCGGGCAGAGTGGTTCATCGCCCTACAGCGTTTGGTGCCTCAACACGGGCTATCCCGTCTCGGATCAACGTTAGCCGAGGCCACAACCCCTTGGCTCAAGAATGCATTCATCAAGCAGTTTATCCGCACTTACAATGTCAACTTGAATGAAGCAGCATCCAGCTCTCTGGATGACTATCCGAGTTTCAACGACTTCTTTACGCGTGCTCTGAAAGAGGGCCTACGTCCCATTGATAGCGACAAGAGTAGTATCGTATGCCCCGCCGATGGCACCATCAGCCAACTAGGGCTGATTCGGGAAGGCAATATCTTCCAGGCTAAGGGTAAATCATTCTCGGTGGCCAACCTGTTAGGGGCCAATGATGCTGATAGCCAACGTTTTATCAATGGTAATTTCATCACTATTTACCTGTCACCCAGTGATTATCACCGAGTGCATATGCCCGTAGAAGGAACCTTAGCCTATAGTCGTTATATTCCTGGAAAGCTATTTTCAGTAAACGACACAGCAGCTCAGCACATCGATGGACTCTTCGCTAAAAACGAACGGCTGGTCTGTATGTTTGACACTCCAGTGGGGCGCTGTGCCGTTATTCTGGTAGGCGCAATGATGGTCGCAGGCATCGAATCTGTGTGGCAGGGACATTATCAACCCGGAGTAGTGCAAACCGATCAGTTTGAATCAGACCAGGTATCACTTAAGACAGGTGAAGAAATGGGGCGCTTTAAATTTGGGTCAACAGTGATATTAATGTTTGAGCAAGGGGCTACAACTTGGGATTACTGTTACCAAACTGGCACTACCACCCGGATGGGAGAGGCTCTGGCAAAGAACAGCTAGCCTGTTAATGATGTGAAGTGCTAGTGTGGAAATACTAATATTGGAAGTGCTAGTAGCGAAAGTGTGCTTTCAGGCTAGCAAAGAAACCTCTACCTTCCTTTTGATGAGAAGACTCTTTCTCTACCTCATTGGCGAGGGCATCTCGCAATACGTTACTGCTATTTTTCATAAAAACACTTGAAACAGACGACAAATCTACGTCATAACCAGAAGGCTCCAAATCTCGTGCAATCGCTAATTTTGCAACAGATTTAGCTTTGCCTCGACCGCTATCTATTAGTGTTTTTCGAGAAGCCTCTTCGTCCTTCATATCCAAAAGCGTATATTCATCTGAGATCAAGGCTTTTTCTTGATCAAAAACGGCCACTATAGGTGTCAGACGCGAATCATGGTGCTGTTCAACCACAATACCAACATCACCCGTTGTTAACTCCACCAGTGTGCCCGTTGGATAGAGGCCAACTGACTGAATAAACTGTACAACTAGGTCTTCCTGGAATTTTTTATCCCGCATATTGTAAAGAAGACTAACCGCTCTGGATGCGGCCACTGGGTCAGCAGACTCACGTGGGTTAGAAATAGCATCGTAGGTCGATGCGATACCCGCAATACGAGCCAATAAAGGAATTTTTCCTCCGGACAGGCCTTCAGGAAATCCACTGCCATCATGACGTTCGCAATGGTAGCGAACCACCGATACCACCCGTGGCTCTACGTTACTTGAACTACGCAACATATCTACCCCATAGGGGACAAATTGCTGGTATTCAACCATATCATCTTCGTTACGAATCTTCTGGCGTAAAAGGCTATTGGATAACTTAACCTTGCCGATATCTTTTAACAGTGTGCCCAAACACAGAATAGACATTTCATCCTTAGGCATCCCGATGTAGCGAGCAAACTGCACTGCCCAGAGAGCAGATCGCATACTATGATCGTGCGTCTGTTGGTCTTTCAGACGCAACCGCAACAACCAAGTGAAAGCATCTGGACAGCGGACAACACTATTCACCATATCAGCTACGGAGTCTTTTAAGCCTTGATAGTCAAAATCTTTACCTTTAGCAATCTGCTTGACTGCTAACGTAAATTGACCGCGAAGCTGCAACAAAGCCTTTTCTGCATGTTCAACTTCTCTGGCCAGAGGGACTACCTGCTGGTAGACCTCCCGGCGTACAACGATAGGGGTCACTTCATGATACTCACTAAGACCTGCTTGATTACCAGTAAATAGGGGGGAATTTTTTCCACCAGCACCCAGCTTAGAAGCCGAAGATGCAGTCCCAGTTATTGGGCTACGGCCCTTGGTAATATCAATATAGACGTAGTCACAATAGGCTCTTAGCGCACTGATTTCTTTTGGACCCTGAACAAGTAAACCCTGTATTGGAAAAGGTGTTTGGCTCCAGGGGCGATCAAGACATGACACAAACATCCCTAATGTTATGTCATCGGCATTGATTTTGACCTGCTTGATACTCATTACAGATTGCTACCTATCTTTAAACTATGTGTCTCAGCGTTATGCATCTACCGGAGTCATCACCGGACAATGATAAGAATAAGCTGAATGACCACAATATCAACCGCTATAGCGTGACAGGTCAGATAAGACGATAACTGGTTAGATTAATTAGATTTTTGGTGATATTTCACAGACAATTCGTGAACTGCGTCAATAAACGCTCCGGCGTGATCCGGGTTGATATCAGGGGTTATTCCATGGCCCAGGTTAAAAATATGCCCCTCACCAGAGCCAAACTGCTCCAAAATAGTAGCCACTTCTTGACGGATACGCTGGGGAGAGGCGCGAAGAATAGCCGGATCCATATTTCCCTGTAGTGCGACCCGATCACCCACTTGCTGGCGAGCATTGCCAATATGGGTGGTCCAATCAATACCAAGTGCATGACAACCCGAATTAGCAATATCATCCAACCATTGGCCACCACCTTTGGTAAACAGAATGACAGGAACCTGACGCCCTTCGTTCTCTCGAATCAACCCATCAACAATTTGATTCATATACTGTAGAGAAAACTCACGGTAGGCTGAATGAGAGAGCGCACCACCCCAAGTATCAAATATTTGTACCGCTTGAGCGCCTGCTTTAATTTGAGCATTAAGATAGACAATCACGGATTTGGCCAAAGTATCCAGCAATTGATGCATCAATTCTGGCTGGTTGTAGGCCATGGTTTTACAGCGGGCAAAATCTCGACTAGAACCACCTTCCACCATATAGGTAGCCAGAGTCCATGGGCTACCGGAAAAACCTATTAGAGGCACACGACCATTAAGTTCACGACGAATAGTGCTCACTGCATTAATTACGTAGGGGAGGTCTTGTTCCGGGTCAATAACAGACAGGCAATTAATGTCCGCTTCTGTACGAACAGGCTTTCTAAAGCGAGGACCTTCGCCTGTTTCAAAATATAAACCCAGTCCCATGGCATCCGGGATCGTCAAAATATCGGAGAATAAAATCGCTGCATCTAGCGGGTAGCGCTCCAAGGGTTGCAAGGTCACTTCACAGGCAAGTTCGGGATTAGTACAAAGCGCCATAAAGTCACCCGCTTTGCCTCTACTTTCCCTATATTCTGGAAGGTAACGACCGGCCTGGCGCATCATCCACACTGGCGTCATATCCACTGGTTGGCGCATCAGTGCGCGCAAAAAACGGTCGTTCTTCAACTCAACCATCAAGCAAACACCTTAAATTTTGAGGTAATCAAGAATACCTTCACCGGCCTGACGCCCTTCCCAGATAGCGGTCACCACCAAGTCAGAACCACGAACCATATCGCCTCCGGCAAAAATCTTGGGATTGCTGGTTTGGAACTTGAATTCTTGCTCCTCAGGTGCAATAACACCCTCCCAGTCATTCAGCTCAACACCCAGGTCCGTGAACCAAGGTGCGGGGCTAGGTTGGAAACCAAACGCGATTAACACAATATCTGCAGGTAAAACTTCTTCACTATCGACAATTGGCATGGGACGACGGCGGCCGTTCTCATCAGGATCACCCAGCGCTGTCTTAATGACCTTGACGCCTTCCACCTTTCCATTACCAACAATTTCAACCGGTTGACGATTAAACAGAAACCGAACACCTTCTTCCTTCGCATTTTGTACTTCCCGGCGAGAACCGGGCATATTCACTTCATCACGACGGTATGCACAGGTCACATCCTGAGCACCCAGCCTTATAGCTGTTCGGTTACAATCCATGGCGGTATCACCGCCACCTAATACAACAACTCGCTTACCAGCAACACTAATGAATTCGCTGGAGCCCTTCCCCCAGCCCATGTTGCGATTGATACTGGCAATAAGAAAGGGGAGTGCATCGTGTACGCCAGGTAGATCCTCACCTGGAAATCCACCTTTCATGTATTTGTAGGTACCCATGCCAAGGAATACAGCATCAAATTCTTCAGTAAGCTGCGCCACATCTACATCAACACCCACCTCTGTATTGAGCCTGAACTCAATACCCATGTCCTCAAAGATCTTGCGGCGTTGCTGCATAACTGATTTTTCTAACTTGAACTCCGGAATACCGAATGTCACCAAACCGCCAATTTCAGGGTACCTATCAAACACGACCGGTTTAACGCCGTTACGAATCAGGACATCGGCACAACCCAAACCTGCCGGGCCTGCACCAATGATGGCTACACGTTTATCTGTCCATGTGACGTTAGACATATCCGGGCGCCAACCCATAGCAAAGGCCGTGTCGGTAATATACTTTTCAGCATTACCAATGGTGACAGCACCAAAATCATCATTAAGGGTGCAAGCGCCTTCACAAAGACGGTCCTGGGGGCAAACACGCCCACAGACTTCAGGTAATGTATTGGTCTGGTGACACAGCTCCGCCGCCTCCAATATATTTCCTTCGGACAGTAATTTCAGCCAATTTGGAATGTAGTTATGGACAGGACATTTCCACTCACAATAGGGATTGCCACACTCCAGGCAACGGTGAGCCTGCTCACCCACTTGCTGTTTATCAGAAGGTTCGTAAATTTCAACAAATCTCCGGGTACGGCTGTATATCGCAGTTTTCTCGGGTTCCTCGCGATCTACCTGCAGAAACTGAAAATCGTTGTTTAACCTTTTTGTCATAAACTTAAGCTCTTTAGTAACGGGGCCTGCCAGTTATTGTGGGGCAGCACGAGTATGCTCCAACAAACTTTGCAAGTTAGCGGCTTTGGGCTTCACCAGCCAAAACTTGCTGACAAAATATTCGAAATTTTCCAAAATCTCCTGGCCCCAGGCACTCCCGGTCTCTGCCACAAAATCGATAATCATACCCTCTAGATTATGACGATAAGCTTCTGTCGCTTCACTGGTGATCCGTTGAATTTCCACAAGCTCCATATTGTAGCCATCAACAAAACTTCGATCTTCATCCAGAACATAGGCAAAACCGCCCGTCATACCAGCGCCGAAGTTGGAGCCCGTCGAACCGAGTACAACAACTACGCCACCTGTCATATATTCGCAACAGTGGTGGCCAGCACCTTCAACCACCGCATGGGCACCCGAGTTTCGTACGGCAAAACGCTCGCCAGCTCGACCTGAAGCAAACAACTTACCGCCCGTCGCCCCATAGAGGCAAGTATTACCGATGATTGGCGCATCTTTGGAAGCAAATTGGCTACCTTCTGAGGGGGAAATCACTATCTTTCCGCCCGCCATGCCTTTACCAACGTAATCATTGGCATCACCACGGAGATAAATATCCAAGCCACCCGCATTCCAAACCCCAAGAGACTGGCCTGCTACCCCAGTTAAGTTTAGCCTGACGGAGGCACCTGCCATTCCCTGGTTTCCATGCCGTTTAGCAATTTCACCAGACAAACGAGCACCGATGGAACGATCACAGTTGCTCACGTTATAGCTGAATTCTCCACCCAGTTTCTCTTCAATTGCGGGAAGTATGTCCACCACCATTTGCTCAGCCAACTGAGCTTGGTCAAAGGGGTTATTCTTCTCTACCTGGCAAGTCTGCGGTTTACTCTGTAACAGTTCATCGGTATAGATAATCGGTGAGAGATCCAGTTTTTTCTGCTGTTCAGTATTCCCAGGCAAAACTTCCAATAGATCAACTCGACCCACCAGCTCTACCAAGGAGTGGACACCCAAACGCGCCATCCATTCCCGTGTTTCTTTCGCCATAAAACGGAAAAAATTCTTGGCTGTTTCCACAGTGCCTTTGTAATGCTCATCACGAAGGAGCTGGTCTTGGGTAGCTACACCTGTTGCACAGTTATTGAGGTGACAAATACGCAGATATTTACACCCAAGCGCCACCATCGGTCCTGTGCCAAAACCAAAACTTTCGGCACCGAGAATAGCGGCTTTTACTACATCAAGGCCCGTTTTAAGCCCACCGTCTGTTTGAACTCTTACCTTTCCACGCAAATCATTGGCGCGGAGCATTTGATGGGTCTCGGATAAGCCAAGCTCCCAAGGGGAACCTGCATAACGGATAGAGGAAAGCGGGCTAGCCGCTGTACCACCATCGTAGCCCGAAATAGTAATCAAATCTGCATAGGCCTTGGCGACACCAGCGGCAATGGTACCCACACCGGGTCGTGAAACCAGCTTCACAGAAACCAGCGCATCAGGATTTACCTGCTTCAGGTCAAAAATTAGCTGAGCCAAATCTTCAATAGAGTAGATATCGTGATGAGGTGGTGGAGAAATGAGAGTAACACCGGGTACAGAGTATCGTAGCCGGGCAATCAGATCATTCACCTTACCCCCTGGCAGCTGACCACCTTCACCAGGTTTTGCGCCCTGCGCTACTTTAATCTGAATCACTTCCGCACTAGACAAGTAGTGAGGAGTCACACCAAAACGACCAGAGGCAACCTGCTTTATTTTAGATACTTTTACTGTGCCATAACGAATCGGATCTTCACCACCTTCACCAGAGTTGGAACGACCACCCAGGCTATTCATCGCTTCGGCCAGCGCCTCATGGGCCTCAGGCGACAGTGCACCAAGAGACATCCCCGCTGAGTCAAAGCGTTGAATAATGTGTTGAATAGGCTCAACCTCCGCCAACGGGATCGGTTCAATATCATCACGTATCTTGAGTAAATCCCTAAGGGTGGTCACTGGCCGCTCATTCACTAGTGCGGCGTAATCATGCCAAGCAGCATAATCATCATTCTGAACCGAGCGGTGAAGTGCCTGAATAACGTCTGGATTAAATGCGTGATATTCCTGACCATGAACATACTTCAGAAGTCCACCGGGACTCACTGGTTTGCGCTCACTCCAGGTTTCATTAGCAAGTAGTTGCTGACTTTTTTGTAAGTCATCAAACCCAGCACCCTGAATACGGCTAGGCGTATCAGTAAAGCAGGCATCGACAACGTCTGAAGCCAGACCAACAATCTCATAAAGCTGGGCACCGCGGTAAGAGGCAATGGTAGAGATACCCATTTTCGAAAGGATTTTTAACAGGCCTTTGTTAATACCCTTGCGATAGTTTTTAAAGGCAGTATCCAAATCACACAGTAATTCACCAGACTGAATCAAGTCAGTCAGGATGTGATAACTAAGGTAGGGATAAACTGCTGAGGCACCACAACCAATTAGTGTGGCAATTTGGTGTGAATCTCGCGCAGATGCTGTGCTGGCAATGATATTGGCATCACACCGCAGCCCCACAGCGATCAAGTGGTGGTGAACTGCCCCTACCGCCATCAACATCTGTATTGGCAGCTTACCTGGCCCAATATCAGAGTCAGACAAAATACAGCAGACCCCACCCTCTCTGACGAAAGCTTCTACTTCCTGACAGAGCGCTTTAATAGCCACCTCAAGACTCGCTTTCACCGGATCATAATTGATACTTATTTTCTGTATCCGATAATCGGCGAGACCACTATTTTTTAGTGCGTAATACTTGCGTGGTGATAGCACCGGACTGGAGAGATTGACACGTGTACCAAGTTCTTTTGTCTCCTCAAAGAGACTGTGCTCCCGGCCCAACTGTGCCTGTAGAGACATAACTAACGTCTCACGAAGCGGATCTATAGGTGGATTAGTTACCTGTGCAAATTGCTGCCTAAAATAATCGTAGAGGGCTCTGTGTTTACTAGAAAGCACAGCCATTGGGGTATCGTCGCCCATGGAGCCGGTAGCCTCCTGGCCTCCCTCAGCTAAAGGACGGAGCACTTGATCCCGCTCTTCCTGAGATGCCAGGAACATTTTCATATATTTACGAATCTGATCCCGTGTTAGCGCACCTTCTACCTCAATACTGTCATCATCCATTGTCGACATGATTTTTACGGTGCCTTCACGCAACCATTGCCGATATGGGTTACAAGAAGCCAGTTGCTTATCTACATCCTCACCATTAAGAATGGCCCCTGTTTCGGTATCTACCGATAAGATATCACCAGGCCCCAAGCGGCCCTTAGCGACCACACTCTCGGGTTGGTAGTTGTAAACACCCACCTCTGACGCAACGGTTATCACATCATCATCGGTCAATACCCAGCGAGAGGGTCGCAGGCCATTTCGGTCCAATGTGCAGACGGCATATCGACCATCTGTAATGACCAATCCTGCGGGGCCATCCCAAGGCTCCATATGCATGGAAACATACTCAAAATATGCTCTTTCATCGGGGCCAAAGTCTTGAATATTATTCCACGCGGGTGGCACCAGCAGGCGCACAGCTTTATGCAACTCCATACCACCGGCCACTAGAACCTCTAGCATATTATCGAGGCTTGATGAATCTGACCCGGTACGATTAACGAGGGGCGTAACCTCTTGCAGATCTGGCAATAGAGGTGTTTTAAATTTAGGTGTGCGGGCTACAGACCAGTTTCTGTTACCCGGGATAGTATTAATCTCACCATTGTGCGCCAACATTCTGAATGGCTGGGCCAGGGGCCACTGGGGCATAGTGTTGGTAGAAAATCGCTGGTGAAAAACGCAAATCGCTGTTTCCAGTGCAGGGTCTGCCAAATCCAAATAAAATTTTGGCAAATCCACCGGCATCATCAGCCCTTTATAGCTAATCACATTTGTCGCCAGGCTTGCGATATAAAATGCAGTATCTTCCACCAGAGCCTTTTCGGCCTTTCGCTTGGCGATAAAGAGACGAGCGTTGAAGTGTTGCTCATCAAGGTTATCTGAAGCCACAAACACCTGCTCAATAACAGGTAGTGTTTCTAGTGCAATTTCACCTAGACAGGCGTCATCAGTAGGGACTTCTCGCCAACCAACAACAGTCAAATCTTGGGCAGACAACGCCGCAGACATAGCCTCCTTTGATTTTTCACGCTGCACCATATCTTGGCTTAGCATGACAGCACCTATCGCGTATAAATCCGGTAGCTCAACCGTGAATTGCTCGCGCGCGACCTGACGCATAAAGCTGTCGGGCTTTTGCAGTAATAAGCCACAGCCATCGCCCGTCTTACCATCGGCGGCTATTCCGCCTCGGTGGGTCATACAGGTTAATGCTTCAATTGCGGTTTCTAAAAGACGATGGCTTGCCTGTCCCCTAATATGGGCAATCAGGCCAAAGCCACAGTTATCTTTGAATTCATCTAACCGATAAAGGCCAGTCGACATAATAAGACTCTAGGTAAAGTTTCAACAAAAACAGCTGGTTACGGCAACGAAACCCACCAAAATGGTGACTCATCGGCGCAAAAGGAGACACATTTTACACATCCGCAGCCAGCGCCACAAATTTCTAGAGGTGAAAAAGTGTATTTACAGGCTGAATAACCTCAACAGGAAAATCATCCTTTCTTAGGTATTAGTTTCGTTGGAGTAATTCGACCAGGAGTTTGTGATCAAAATCTGATGTTACCACCGCTTGACCAATAGCTTTTAGGAGTACGAGACGAATGGAACCATCCGTCACTTTCTTATCAACGGCCATCAGTTCAAGAAATTGATCAGATGTCATCGATGCCGGAGGGCTCACAGGAAGAGCACAGCGTTCAAACAGTGCTTGGGACCTACAGACATCTTCTTCTGAAATCCAACCGAGTGAATGAGAAAGCTCAGCCGCCATTACCATACCAGCAGAAATAGCCTCCCCATGGAGCCAATCACTGTAATTTTGAGCCGTTTCAATAGCATGGCCAAAAGTGTGCCCCAAATTCAGGATAGCTCTTATTCCATCTTCTCGTTCATCCTGACTCACAACCTTTGCTTTGTTTTCACAGGATCTTTGGATAGCAAATGCCAGTGCCTTGGAATCCCTCTTCAGCAACAGGTCGATGTTTTCCTCTAACCAGCAAAAAAACTCAACATCTGCAATCAAACCATATTTGATCACTTCTGCCAGGCCTGCCCGTAATTGCCGATCATCCAGGGTATTCAATGTCGCCGTATCAGCAATGACACATTGCGGTTGATAAAAGGCGCCGATCATATTCTTGCCTTTCGGGTGATTAACGGCTGTTTTCCCCCCCACGGAAGAGTCCACCTGAGAAAGCAGTGTGGTTGGCACTTGAATAAAATTGATCCCACGTTGATAGCATGCAGCAGCAAATCCTGTCATATCACCCACAACACCGCCCCCAAGAGCAATCAATGTAGTACGACGGTTATGCTGTTTGATCAGGAGCTGGTCAAAGATGTGGTTGAGTATCTCAAGGTTTTTGTATCGCTCACCATCGGGTAATATCACCGAGTCCACCTGATAAGCGGAAAGGTGATCCATGACAGACGTCAGATATAGCGGGGCTATGGTTTCGTTGGTAACAACCAGCACCTGATTACCATGAATATAGGGCGCAAAGAGATTTGGTGCCTGCAACAATCCTTCGCCAATGAGTATTGGATAGCTTCGCTCGCCCAAATCAACTGTGAGCTTTCTGGTCTTTTCCACGATGAATTTTTCTGCTGTTGAATTTGGCCTGAAATGTACCACATCAACTCATAAGATGACGAACTTCTGCAACAATATCTTCAGCGACCAACTGGGGTTTTCTTCTCTCAGTCATGACAACTAGATTAGCTACCTCATGATACAGAGGATCACGGTCTGAAATCAGCTGCTCAATAACGGCACGAGGATTGTCGACTTGCAGTAGTGGTCGGTTACGATCATGAGCCGTTCTTTCCAAAAGCTGATCTACCGATGCATTTAAATAAACAACAAAACCTCTTTTCTTAAGTAACTCACGATTATTTTCAATGAGTACAACGCCACCACCCGTCGCTAGAAGAATTCCTTCTCTGGCCGTTATTTCTTCTAAAAGCTGACCTTCACGCTTGCGAAAACCCTCTTCTCCTTCCACATCGAATATCCAGGGGATATTGGCGCCACAACGCTGTTCAATCTCCGCATCAAGATCAACAAATTCCAAGTCGAGACTATTCGCCAAAAACCGACCAATAGTTGTCTTGCCAGCCCCCATGGGGCCGACAAGAAAAAGATTGTTGTTATTCATCAGGTGTTTTTAGGCATTAATCAAGCAGGGCTTCATCTATGATTTTTGGTGTAATGAAAATCAGGATTTCCCGCTTTTCCATACTCTCCAAATCATACCTGAAGAGTCGACCCAGATACGGGATATCCCCAAGTAATGGAACTTTGTCTTCTGCAGTGAATGTTTCCATTTGGAACAAACCACCGAGGACAAGTGTCTGACCATCACCAACAATGGCTTGCGTTTCAACCTCGGTCACATCGATGACAGGCTCGCCCGTAGGCAGCAGGTCTCCAACAGAATCCTGAGCTATCACCAAATCCATCACGATCCGACCATCCGGTGTGATTTGTGGTGTTACTTCAAGCTTAAGCACCGCCTCTTTAAACTCTACAGAGGTTGCACCACTAGATGTCGCATTTTGGAAAGGAATCTCTGTACCAGTTTTTATCACCGCTTTCTGCTTGTCACCCGTCAAAACTTTAGGTTGAGAAACAATCTCGCCACCACCTTCATTCTCGAGTGCACTTAATTCAAGATCTAAAAAGGTATTACCCGTCAAGAACTCAAGCGCAAAGCTGCCAGTGGGATTTGCGACACCCAAATCCACATTCAAAGCATCATCATTTACTAAAATTGTGCCACCGCCACCATTGAAAATATCAATCGGGTTATTTGGGCTTGAAAATTGTTCCAGAGAACCGCCGAAACCAAAGTCATCACCATTGGGAGTGCGAGCACCCTGAATCCCCATACGTGCGCCAATTTCTTTTCTAAAATCTGTATTTGCAATAACAATACGGGCTTCAATCAAAACTTGTCTAATCGGTATATCTATCTCGTCTATTAAACGTTTGAATTCAAGAATCTTATCTTCAGTATCGGTCAAGATAACGGTATTGGTTCTCTCGTCAACAATGGCTGACCCACGCTCTGACAAAATACTACTCGTCGCCGGCCCATCACTACCGCCACCGCCACTGCCACTGCCACCTACATCAAACAACTCATATAGCTCTCTGGCATCTGCATATTTTATTCGAATAAATTCTGTGCGAAGAGGAGCCAACTCCTGCAACTGTTTATTAGCCTCAACCTGTAATCTCTCCCTCTCAGCAATTTCTGCTGCCGGTGCCACCATCAGAACATTTCCTTCCTGACGCTTATCCAGCCCCTTAGCTTTCAGGATAATAGCGAGAGCCTGATCCCAAGGAACATTTTCGAGGCGAAGTGTAATGCTGCCAGAAACCGTATCACTGGCCACTAAATTCAGTTCAGTAAAATCTGCAATCAGCTGTAAGACAGACCTAACTTCAATATCTTGAAAGTTGAGAGATAGTTTTTCGCCCACATAGGCAAACTTCGATTTTTTATCTGCAAGCTCATCTGCCGTGAGTGGTTTTACACTGACCACATACTGATTATCTGCCTGATAGGCCATATAGTCATATTCACCAACTGCAGTCACCGTAACAGTCGTTGTGGATCCGTCAAAGCTGGCATCAATCTCTTTTACGGGTGTTGCAAAATCAATGACATCCAGTCGCCTGTCCTGAGACGCAGGCAATTCAGTGCGGAAAAAACTTAACCTTATCTCGCTTCCTGCTTGAGAGATATCAACACTGACAGAGGGGTCCGAAAGTTCAATGGCAACCAAACCTTCACCCTGCTCTCCACGACGAAAATCTACGTTCTTGAGACTGTACTTAGCATTGTGAATTTTATTTTCAGAGGTGTTGGTCGCGACAGCCAATGATGCCTGCTTGTTAGGAGCGACAGCATCCCCTCCCCCTCCAACAAGAACAATCAGTGCATTACCTTCCGCTCGTGTTTCATAGGGGGCGACTTCTAGCATATTTAATATCAAACGCGTGCGGTCTGCTGTACTTAAGACAACCGCACTTCTGGCATTTTCAAATGAAAGGGGATGCTTTTTCTGGTCCAGAGTACTTTCTACACCCGGAAGGTCCAGAACAATTCGAGCGGGATTATCAATAGTATAACCTTCAGGGCTGGGCGGGGTGCCTGAAAAAGCCATCCGCACCTCAAAACTACCACCAGGCAATGTTGCAAAACTAATATCTTCGAGCAACACTTGAGCCCACACCTGTGAGGAAACCCCCAGACAAGCAAGCCACCCTGTCAGTACCAGAACACTTTTCAGATACCTTTTCATCTCACTTTCCCCAAACATCTTTGTTAATCCTTTTCTTTCAAGGCCAAGGTACGTGGGCGTTCTACCCAGCTACCTTTACCATCGGGAACAACCTCAATCACATCTGCCTTCGAACTGGTCACAGAGGTGATACGCCCATGATTCTTACCCACATAATTGCCAACCGTAACACGATGAATACCGCCACCGCCGTCATTAATAAGCGACCAAATCTGACCGTCCTTAGACAGAATGCCTACCAGAGAGAGCGCAGCAAAGTTATATCCCTCCAAGTATTCTCTCTTACGACCTTCATCTGGTGCCGACACTTTTTCCTTGCCTGTCACTGAGCTCGCAACATCTAAAGCTAATGGCGGCTCAAATGGACTACGCATGGCTATTGCGCCATATCTAAAGGTTTTATAGGCTCGAAATGTTGGTAACGGCTCTATATCTCCCACCGGCTTTGCCTTAACATCTGCCATAAAGTGCTGAAGATCCTCGTGCTGACCGTCTCCCGTACAACCTGACAAGAGGAGAAGCCCAACAACTACCAAAAACAAACGGGTCATCTTCGTCATCACTCAATCATCCTGCGTCTTGTAGCGGTATGTTTTCGCTTCAATTTCTAGTCTCTGCATGCCACTTTTATTATTCGACGTAATACTATAATTGTGTAGCGTAACAATTCTCGGCAAGCTAGCGACACCACTGGCAAATGCACCGACATCATGATAATCACCCACAGCCACTATTTTAATTGGCAATTCCACATAAAACTCTGCCGCTCTCTCAGGCTGCAAACTAATTGTAGTAATATCAAGGCTAGAGCCGCTTCCAATTTCTGTAATATCCTCAAGAAGCCCAGGCACTTCAGTATCACTCGGTAGTTGTGCCAACATAGCGCCAAATAGTTTTTCCACTTCGACCATTTGTTCACGATAGTTCTCAAGATTAGCCGCCTGAAATGCCTTTTCCTCAAACTTTTTCTTCAGCTGTATTTCTTTACCCTTAACCAAGTCAAGCTCTGCATCAAGCTCCTTAATATGGAAGTAGTAGGCTCCTGACAAAACCAACACAAATGCCAGCGCAAATAAGAACAGCCTGATTGGCAATGGCCAAATGCCAATGCCATCATAATCCAGCTCACCAAACTCAAAATTCTTTACCTGCTGAAAGGATTCGGTCAATGACATCACGCACCTCCTTCAGCTGGGCCAGTTGATACCGCATCAACTGGAGCTTTTATGATTTTAACTCGCATCTCAAACTGACTACCGTCTTCTCCCAGCGCATCATTATCCTGCACTTTGGTTAAATTGGGCTCAGTAAACTTATAAGATGCATCAAGTCGCCGCATCAGAGAGGACACTCTGTTATTAGACTCGGCAAAGCCTACTAGCGATATCTGGTTACCCTTACGGATCATCTTGGTAAAATAAACACCATCGGGTACAGCTCGAACAAACTCATCATAAATTTTGACAATTTCAGGCCGGTTACCCTGTAATTCCTGAATAACCTGTATGCGATCTAGTAGGTCCTGACGACGCTTCTTCAACCCTTTTATCTCTGCAACCTGCTTATCCAGTTTAGCAATTTCAGTCTTGAGTAGCTGGTTTCGGCTATTCTGAGACTCGATTTGATTGTTAACCACTCTGTCCCAGCCAAACGCCACCAACACCGCCATGACCAACACAACAACCATCAGAGACAGAAACTCTTTTTTCTTTTCGGTACGAAACGCTTCGCGCCAAGGGAGTAAATTAATCTTGGCCATATTATTCAAGCCCCCTCAACGCTAACCCTGCCGCGATTAACATCGCTGGCGCATCGTTGCTCAACGCAACTGCATTTACCTTATTTGATACTTCCATATCGGCAAACGGGTTCGCAACCATGGTGGGCAACCCCAGCTTTTCTTCAATTTCATCCCGCAGTCCATCCATGGCCGCAACACCGCCCGCCATAATCAGCTGATCAACATAGTTGTACTGACTCGATGAAAAGAAGAATTGCAATGAACGAGATATCTGCTGAACGAGCGCATCCTTAAATGGCTCTAGCACCTCAGAAACATAATCCTCAGGCAAGCCACCTTGCTTCTTGGCCTGGCCGGCCTCCTCAAGGGAAAGACCATAGCGACGCTGAATTTCTTCAGTGACTTGCTTACCGCCAAACAGTTGCTCCCGTGTATACACGGTCTTGCCGTTAACCAGCACACTGAGGGTCAGCATGGTTGCGCCCACATCAGCAATGGCAATCACCTGATCGCCCAGCTCTTCCAACTGATTGGTCAACAACTCAAACGAACGCTCTACAGCAAACACCTCAACATCGACAACCTTGGGGCTTAACCCCGCGATCTCAAGTGCTTCCGCCCTAGAGTCGACATTCTCCAGGCGACACGCTGCAAGTAATACATCAACCTGTTCAGGATTATTTTCCGAAGGCCCAATCACTTCAAAGTCAAGAGCCACTTCATCGAGTGGATAAGGGATGTACTGATCCGCCTCCAATGCGATTTGGGTTTCCAGGGCCTGATCATTTAATTCTGCAGGCATTTCAATGACTTTAGTGATCACCGATGAGCCGGAAACAGCGACAGCTGCATCTTTGGCTTTCGCTCTGGACTGGCTAACCACTTTACGTATCGTATCTGCCAACACCTCAACATCATTGATATTTTTTTCCACCACCGTATTGGGCGGGAGAGGGCGAACCAGATAACTTTCTACCTTGTAGCGACTGCCACTTTTACTGATCTCAAGCAACTTTACAGCTGAGGAGCTAATATCCAAGCCCAACAGACTTTTAGGTTGCTGATCCAGAAAACTGAAAATTCCCATTTTTGTTTTCTTTTCCCCGAGTTACGCAAAGCAACTAATACAGCTTTAACCACTTCCTGCAAGTTTGCAAGTCTGCAAGCAGTGTATCGGCACTTCCTTTAATCCTATAATAGCACGCTGACAAAAACTGGCTAAACCATGAATAGAACTCTTAAACTTTTTAGCTACACCCTTTGGACCGTTTTCGCGGCCTTAGGTGGCGCCCTCATTATCACTGGCAGCCTATACCTATACCTTAGTCCTAAATTACCCTCAGTTGAAAGTCTTCGTGAGACAAAACTTCAGACACCTTTGAGAATCTATTCACAAGATTCACAATTAATTGGAGAGTTTGGTGAAAAACGTCGAACGCCAATCAGCTTCAACGACATGCCTCCTTTATATATTAGCGCACTACTATCAGCAGAAGATGACCGGTTTTACCGCCATGGTGGCGTAGATATTGCGGGCCTACTGCGAGCAGCATCTCAACTCATCACCGCCGGTGAAATAAAAACAGGCGGCAGTACTATCACCATGCAAGTTGCCCGCAATTTTTTTCTCTCCCGAAAACAAACCTTCACTAGGAAGTTTAATGAAATATTGCTGGCATTGCGCATTGAAGACGAGCTCGATAAAGAAGAAATACTCACCCTCTATGCCAACAAGATCTACCAAGGCAATCGAGCCTATGGGATAGAGGCTGCGGCACAGGTCTACTATGGAAAATCTATAAGGGATCTCAGTCTTGCCCAACTGGCAATGATTGCTGGGCTTCCAAAGGCTCCATCTGCCTACAACCCCATCGCCAATCCAGATCGCGCACTGATTCGCCGCAACTGGATTCTTAAGCGCATGCTGGGCTTACACCATATCAATAATGAAACGTACACCTTAGCCAGGGCAGAGCCTGTAACGGCCAGTTATCATGGATATAATCTCGGGCTGAATGCACCTTACGTATCAGAAATTGCACGCAAGGAAATCTTGAAAATGGTCGGCCAAGGCGCTTACATGGATGGCTACCGCGTCTACACCACCATCAACAGCCAGCTTCAGCTTTCTGCCCAAAATGCTGTTCAGAGCGGCTTGATTGCTTATGACAGTCGTCATGGATACCGTGGCCCCGAAAATCAGATTTTAGAAAAAGACCGCTGGCCATCAGTACTGGGCGAAGTACCTGCCTACGGCAACCTTATTCCGGCAATCGTCGCCCAGGTCAATAAACAATCTCTTGGCATTCAGCTCGCGTCAGGGGACTCGGTAGAAATAACATGGGAAAATGGGCTTAAAGGGCTGCGTCGGTTTAACAGCCCCAATAGTCGCTCAGCGCCCATTCAATCTGCCGAAGAGTTATTTACCGCAGGCGACCTCATCAGGGTACGACAACTTGATGATCACTGGCTATTGGGCCAACTACCCAAGGCCCAAGCAGCTATTGTGGCGCTCAATCCACAAAATGGCGGCATTCAGGCTCTAGTAGGTGGCTTTGACTTTAACCAAAGCAACTTTAACCGTATCACCCAAGCAGAACGACAACCTGGCTCAAATTTCAAACCCTTTATTTACACCACCGCGTTAGAAAATGGTTTCACCACAGCAAGCATTATCAATGATGCTCCCGTCGTCTTTGATGACAAACTGCTGGAAAATACTTGGCGACCAGAAAATGATGGCGGCAAATTCTATGGTCCAACCCGTTTCCGTGAGGCGCTTTACAGGTCTCGCAACCTGATCTCAATACGGATACTGCGAAGCCTTGGCATCAATCAGGCGATTGACGGCTTACAACGCTTTGGTTTCGATGGGTCTGTTTTACCTCGAGATCTATCCCTTGCACTAGGCAGCCATGCTGTTACCCCTCTGAAAATTGCCACCGGCTATGCCATTCTCGCCAATGGAGGCTATCGGGTTGAACCCTACCTGATTGATCGGATCGAGGACACAGAAGGCAACATAGTCTATCAAGCAGCCCCTTTGACGGTTTGCCACACCTGCGACCAGGCTTTGGCGACCACGGGAAATAACAGCATAGCCAACAATGAAATGGCGCAACCAGAAAAAGGAATGACCGCACCAGAAGCGCTATCACAAATGGATGATCTAAATACAGAACTCGGAGTAACACAGGCATCTCCAGCTCTACCAACTGACGAAGAGCAACCTACTGAATCATCCCTAGAAAAACTACAGCTACCCGTAGCACCAAGAATCATTGAACCCCGGGTAGCTTATCTAATCGACTCCATTCTTAAGGATGTGATCCGAAAAGGAACAGGCAGGCGGGCCCGAGTCTTGGAGCGATCAGATATCGGAGGGAAAACCGGCACAACCAATGGCCCAAGAGATGCCTGGTTCTCTGGCTACAGCCCTCATATCGCAGCCACTGCATGGTTAGGCTTTGATGAAAACCAACTGCTTGGCCGTGGGGAATACGGCGGATCAGCCGCGCTCCCTATATGGATTGACTTTATGAGAACGGCTCTGGCTGGGAAACAGGAAATTATCAGGCCACAACCAGAGGGTATTGTTATGGTTCGAATCGACCCAAATACAGGCTTGAGAGTTGGCCCCGAACACGCCAATGCCATGTTTGAGATCTTCCGCAAGGAACATGTTCCCGCAATGGCCAGCAGCAACCCATTCACAACCAATAACAAAACTTCATCTGAAGGAACACGCCCCGAAGACTTGTTCTAGCGATGAAGGCCATCTATGACAACTACTAAGAGATCAACCCTATAATAAGGGTCGCTCTCGATAAAGAACCACCGAGCTTTCTCGAGGCAGGTGTCGCTTCAATATAACGGTCTTTGTGGGCATACTTGATAACCCGGAAAAACGCTGATGCACTACCTATAACCGTGAAAATTGACTGGAATAACATAGACACCGTGCTGCTGGATATGGATGGCACCCTGCTGGATTTACACTTTGACAATTTTTTCTGGCTCACCCACTTACCAAAGCGTTATGCCGAGCACCACAACCTCTGCCCAAACAAGGCGACAGGGGAACTCCATGGCCGCTTTAATGATAAACGAGGCACTCTAGACTGGTACTGTCTGGAATATTGGTCCAGAGAACTGTCTGTCAACATTCGTCAGTTAAAAGAAGAAATCGACCATCTAATTCAAGAACGTCCCTTTGTACTGGAATTTCTGCAACAACTTGGAGCCTCTGGCAAGCAACGTGTACTGGTCACTAATGCTCACCCCCTCAGCTTAGAACTAAAACTCTCTGCCACCAGTATTGGAGGGCTATTGGATCATGTCTACTCATCACACGAGTTTGGCCAACCCAAAGAATCGCAACTATTTTGGCAGGCGCTGGCCGAACAACAGCATTTTGATCCCCGTCGAACCTTGTTTATCGATGATTCAATCGATGTGCTCCATTCAGCACAACAATATGGCATTGCACACTTGCTTGGAATTAATCAGCCAGATAGCAAACAAGACCCAAGAACAATAGATGAGTTTCAATCCATCACCCATTTTGATGAGATTTTCCCCAATGGCTAAACGCGGCATTGATCATCAAAAGGTACGCCTGGATAAATGGCTGTGGGCAGCCCGGTTTTTTAAAACCCGCGCCCAGGCAAAAACTGCTATCGAAGGGGGGAAAATACACGTTGATGATCAACGAGCCAAACCAAGTAAGGAAGCAATCCTGGGTGCAACCATTAAAATTCGTCAAGGGTGGGATGAAAAGACGATTGTAGTTGACAATATATCGGACCAACGCCGTGGCGCTACCGAAGCAGCTGTACTTTATACCGAGACGACCGAAAGTATCGCCCTGCGCGAGCAACGTACTGCCGAACGAAAGGCATCAAATCAATCCCTTTCATATCAAGACCAACGCCCAAACAAAAAGCAGCGGCGTCAGATTCACCGTTTCAAGGAGGATAACCAATCATGAAGCTTGTTATTGCTATCGGCCTGCTCTTATTAATGCCGACAAGTTTTGCCGAAATCTATCGCTGGGTAGACAGTAATGGAAAGCTTCATTTTTCAGATCAACCGCCAGAGGACTCAACCATTTCAGAAGAGGTATCTTCCAAGATGTCACCTATCAACCGCGACTCCAGTGCTGAAGAAACCGAAAAATTGCAGCAGGTTTTTCAAGGGGAAACCCCTGAAGAGCAAGCCTTCCACCAGCAGCAAAAGACACAACAACAACGTCAGAATCAAAGTACAGAAAGGGCTTGCCAACAGGCCAACTATAACCTGCGAATACTTAAAGGTCGGGTGTATTTTGAAGACGCTGATGGCAATGAAATAATGGTCACTGAAGAACAACGTGAACAGCGCGCAAATCAGCTGGCAGAAGAAATCAGGCGGCACTGCACGTAACACCAAAACACTGGCTTCTAGAGGCCAAAAACCTAGAGAGAACAAGACTCATATACAATTCTGGGTCCCGAAGCCTGCTGGACAAGCTTCCAAAAGTACCCTAAATTTCGCGCCCCGCGTTCACAGGAACAAAGACCATGTCGCACACCGACCAGCTTCAGCGCTTTATCTTCGAGCACTCGGATATTCGCGGTGAAGTACTGACGCTAGAAAAAAGTTATCAGGATGTGCTTGCCAATGGTGACTACCCCGAAACAATTCAGCAGCTACTGGGCCAATTTCTTGCCGCCGCAGGGCTGCTCAGTGCCACATTAAAGTTTGATGGGGTTATAACCCTACAAGCTCAAGGCTCAGGGCCACTATCATTGATAATGGCCGACTGCACCCGCCATCACAACCTCAGAGCGATTGCCCAATTCGATCCCGACCGACTGTACGACAGTAGCGCCTCTCTTACTGACCTCATTGGCGAGGGCACACTGACACTGACCATTGACCCCAGCCAAGGAGAGCGCTATCAAGGGGTGGTTCCCCTAGAGTCAGATTCTCTGGCCACATGCCTAGAAGATTATTTTGAAAGATCAGAACAACTGGCCACACGCATCTGGCTAAGCGCTGATATTCAAAACAGCTCTATTCACAACACTGCGCCCAGAGCTGCAGGCTTACTGCTTCAGGCGCTACCAAATCAATTAGAGCTGAGCCCAGAAGAAAACCGACAACTGTGGGATCACGCCATCCAGCTGGCCGATACCATTACAGAAGAAGAGCAGCTGACACTCAGCCATGAAGAGCAACTTTACCGCTTATTTCACCAGGATGAATTACGGCTATTTGAACCAAACCCGGTACAGTTTTTCTGTAGTTGCTCAGAGGGCCGATTTGCCAATGTGCTGCTCTCTCTCGGCCACGAAGAACTCGATAGCATCTTGGAAGAACAGGGTATTATTTCTATTAATTGCCAATTCTGCCATCAACAATATCGCTTCAATGATAAAGATATAGCAGAACTCTTTGGTGAAAACCCACCAATGCTCCACTAGTGGATATTTTTCTGGCATAATTGCCACCCTTTTTTGCCCAGCTGGGCATAGAAAGTCAACCGAACTAAACATAGAAAACGAACAGAACTACCCTGACAGGACAATACTGATGACGCAAATCGAAGATTCTGCTGTGAATGTTTACACCGACTTGTGCTCTGCCGAGCTAATAGAGCTGGCACTACAAAATGGCGAAGGTCACCTTACTGACACCGGCGCCCTCCTTTCTGTTACGGGTAAGCGCACTGGTCGCTCACCCGCCGACCGATTTATTGTAGAAGAGCCCAGCAGCCAGGATGATATCAACTGGGGACCTGTAAACCGCCCCTTTGCTCAAGATAAATTTAATGCTTTGTGGGAACGTGTAGCAACCCATTTGGCCGAACAAGACCGTTATGTTTCTCACCTTCATGTTGGGCAGGATCCTGAACACTACCTGCCAGTAAAAGTGACCACTGAAACAGCTTGGCACAACCTGTTTGGCCGCAACATGTTTATTCGCCCGGAGAAATACAACCCTTCCAACAAAGAGCCTTGGAAGATTCTCCATGCAGCTAACTTTGTCTGTGACCCAGAGAGAGATGGCACCAATAGTGAAGCTGTAGGCATCATTAACTTTGCTCAACGCAAGGTACTGATCGCCGGTTTGAAATATGCGGGCGAAATGAAAAAAGCCATGTTTTCTGTACAAAATTTCTTACTACCAGAAAAAGACGTTATGCCCATGCATTGCGCCGCCAATGTTGGCGGTGCCGGTGACGTATGCCTATTCTTTGGCCTTTCTGGCACAGGTAAGACGACACTCTCTGCCGATCCTGAACGCTATCTGATCGGTGATGATGAACACGGCTGGTCAAAAGGTGCTGTGTTCAATATGGAAGGTGGGTGCTATGCAAAAACCATCAACCTGAGTCGAATAAATGAACCGGTTATCTGGGAAGCTATCCGTTTTGGTGCCATTGTAGAAAATGTTGCTACTGATGATAACCGCACCGCAGATTATGACGATACCAGCCTGACTGAAAACGGACGCTGTAGCTACCCGCTTGAACATGTAGAAATGCGCTCTGAGCACAACCGTGCAGGAGAACCTAAAAATGTCATCTTCCTGACGTGTGATGTCTCTGGTGTTTTACCACCCGTTTCCATTCTTTCCAAAGAAGCCGCAGCCTACCACTTTCTCAGTGGCTACACCGCCCGTGTTGGATCAACTGAAATGGGTGCCGCTGCCGGTATTCAGCTGGCTTTTTCCACCTGTTTCGGTGCGCCCTTTATGCCTCGCCCCGCAAATGTTTATGCCGAATTGCTCATGAAACAAATCGAGGACTTCGGTAGCCGTGTCTATCTGGTGAACACTGGCTGGACTGGTGGATCTGGTGCACCTGGTGCCGCCGGGTCACGATTCCCAATTCCTGTGACACGGGGCATTGTCGCTGCTATTCAGAATGGTGATTTAGAAAATGTGGCAACAGAGCATCTATCAGGGCTCAACCTGGAAATACCAACTAGTGTTCCTGGCGTAGACAGTCGTTACCTTAACCCACGTGAAACCTGGGAAGACAAGTCTGCCTATGACGAACAAGCTGCCAAACTGGCAAAATTGTTTGTTGAAAACATTCAAAAATTTGATGTTTCAGAGAGTGTTCTCAACGCGGGCCCTCAACTTTAATTATTGAGCACGCCGCAAGTAAACACCCAATAAAAAAGGCGCCTTTACGGCGCCTTTTTTATTACTCACTCATAATCTAGCTTTTAACCATGAGTGCTAAGCATTAAACCCTGCTGGTAATACTGAGCACTCTTTTCATGCTCACCCAACTGCACCATCAATCGAGCCAATTCTGCATAGGCGTCAGGCTGGGCCCTCAACACCAGAGCGCTTTCCAGATAATCCCTAGCCTTCCCCCATAACTGATTACGCTGACTCAGACGCCCTAGCGCTAACATCAGCTCTGGGTCATTAGGGCGCTCACGAAGCCAGGCTTCTGCAATGATCAGTTGTTTCTGTGGGTCATCTCCACCCACAATGCCATACAGCCTCACCAAGGCATCATCCCAATTGGACTTCAACGCCTTGCGTAAAAGGCTTTCAGCCAAATTCGACTCACCCAACTGATGTAAGCTGGAAATATACGATAGAAGGACCTGTTTCTCTGCCCTAATACCTCCTGGCATTTCTTGCCATAATTGGACGAGTGCTTCAGTGTCTTCTGTTTTACCACTGCGTTTGGCTTGAGCAGCAAGCGCTACCATCAATGAAGAATAAACCTCAGACTCAACCCTTAACAAGTTCGGCTTGTCATACACCTTGAAGCGTCTAAGATCTGGCAACAGCTTTTCAAGACTTCGCCAATCTTTCAAACCACGATGAGTACTTTCCAGTAGACGCAACACCAACGGGTGGTCGGGCACACTTTGATGAAGCCGCTGTAATATAGCGAGAGCTTCCTCATAACGCTTATCGTGCAAATACATTTTCGCCTGAGCCAGGCCGATAGCCAGCTCGCCACCTGGTGCCACCTGTTCTGCTTTTACCAATAGGCGATTAGCATCTTCCTTATCACCCAATTCGTAGGCCGCATTGGCGGCAGCCAGATAATTGACCAAGGGCATATCTGAATATTTTGCTGCTCGCTTGAGGCTATTACGCGCCTGGCTCCAGCGGCCCTCAATAAACTGTAACAACCCTTTGGCTGTGCGCTTACGGTATCGCCGCTCCCGGACAGAAACACGATTTCTAAAAAATTTCTGCCCTGGCTCAATCATAATCCGCAACAGATACTTTAATAACTGCACGAGAACCCACAACACCAACACCAACAGCACCAGCGTCCAAAGGCTCATATCAATCGTGTAATTGCCAAAGGCAATCAGGACATAGCCACTACTTTCCAGCATCTGCCAAGCCACAAAACCACCGATGAAGGTGATCAAGGCAACGATCAATAGCAACATTCTCACTGCTGCTCTCCATTGGACTCTTCCGTGCCATCGACGGTGTGACGCTTATGCCTGATATCAATATAGTCTCTCAGAGACTCGAGCCCACCTGAAATATCGGGCAATTGCTGAACGACATTTTGTTGTTCCAGTTGCGACAATTGTTCAACTAGTTGGCTGGCCCCGTCGTTCAGCTCAAAGTAATCACCTAACCATTTTTTAGCCTTAGCCAAGCTGGTCCGATAAACAGCCTGCTCTTCCCTCAGCAAAGCCAACTGCGCCTGCTCCAGCATCATGCCAAGATTATGACGAAGGAACTGATTTTCCTCAGGAGACAACAATGGCTCAAGTGGCACATTCCTGCGTCTTACCCGTATCAGCTCACTAACACCATCTACAGCCTGATAAAAGCCCTTCAATAACTGGCCCCGCCAGCTATCATCAATAACACTATCCGTCTCAACCGTTACTCTGTCGCCCTCCAACAACTCAGGGGCAATCAGGGGCAACTGTACCAGCTGTTCAGATAGCGCATTTAGCCGCAGATAGAACCCTTCCCTATCTACGCCCGGTGCCATCCGCAATGAGGTGATACTTTTTGCCAGAGCCTCTCGAACTGCCAATAGATCTACTTCATCCAGATCTCTTAGAATTTCATCCGCAGTGATCAGCAGTACTGTGGCATTTTTTGTATTTCGTTCGGTGACCAGGCGCTGGTTAGCAAGGCGAATCAGATATTCAGCCTCAGCCAACAACCAGTCTGCTCGAGAAGTGGTGGAGAGCTCACGCAAACGCCGAGCGTGGCTATTAATGTTCAACTGCAACTCAGAGGCGGTCTGGCTCAATGCAGCCTGCTGATTTTGTCGCTCGCGCCGCTCCTCTGCCAATTGCTCCTCAAGGCGCTGAATATCTGCCTGCTGACTGGCCAGATTTTCCCAGACAAGCGGTTCCTTCTGTTGCAACTGATGTTGTAACTGATAGAACCACCAACCCGCCACACCTAAACCGGACATGACCAACAACAAAAACAGCACCATCAACGACATCAAAACAGGCCGACCACCCGATGATTTCTTCTTAGTCAATGGCTTTTTCTGAGCCACTGGTTTCTCCGAGGATGGAGCATTTTTCTTTATGGGTGCTTTAGATTCTGATGTTGAGGCTTTGCTCGGGTTAGCAACCGCCTCGGGCTGAGACTCATTCTTATGCTGGGGTACTGATACAGGCTCAACTACTTCTTCCCCAGTACTTTTTTTATCTTCCGCACCATTACCGGTACTGTTGTTACCACTACTCTTCTCGTTATCCACTGACTCAATTCCTGCCGTTAGCTACACATGCCCCTGAATACTGTCCCTAAATCAGGAACTCCTGAAATTAGGAGCCCCAGATTAATTATCTTGTTCACCTGAAAGCTAAATCAATACTCTACCAATATTACGCCAAAAACCTCTCTTTCTAGGTGATAGACACAAAAATCATGGTAGAGAAATTTCAATTATCCGGCTTTAACGCAGACTACTGTACCACCCCCGTAGGGCCGAAACCATGTCCTCAGGCAATGCTGAGTCAGCGCAAATGACTACCTGAAAACCTGTATTCCGCGCAATTTCAGCCACCCTTTCACTGGGCACCAATAGAGGCAGCTGCATCAGCGCAGGCCGCCGACTGCCCGGTACAAGAGACAATAGGTTTTTCAACAGTTCACCGCTATGGGCTATCACCAAATCGACCCCATCCGAAGCCAGCAACTCAATAATTTGGTCTGCAAACTCGACTGTTGGCTCCCGACGATAGAGCTCACATTCACTGACACTGGCACCGCGTTGGCTCAGGGTCTCAGCCAAGAGAGCTCGACCACCCTCCCCTGAAAAAATCAGTGCTTTTTCACCGGCCGCATTATGCAGGGATGACAGTGCAAGCAGCCCTTCACTATTAAACGCTTGCTTCGGCAGCTCCGCTTCTATCCCCTGCCCTCTCAGCAAGGCAGCAGTGCTTTTACCCACCGCGTAATAGCGAATACCTGCCGGCAATGTAGCCCAATAACGCGCCAGCCACTCCGTACCCAAACGAGCCGCTGTCTTGCTAATAAAGATAGCTATCTGATACTGATCAAAATTAAGAATTTGGGATTTAATCTGATTTTCTTCAGGTGTCTCTGTAAAAGGTTTAATGAGCATAACAGGACAGCAATATAGCGTTGCTCCCGCCCCCATTAGCTGGTGAGCAAAAAGGTCATCACTCTGCTCTGGGCGCACCTGTAAAGCGCGCAGCCCTTTCAGTGCCGTCACAAATCAACTATCTCCGTAGACATCTCTAAGAATTTCACCGGCACCCTGTTCTAGCAGTTTCTTAGCTAACTCGACACCCAAAGCCTCTGGGTTGCTGACATCACCAAGCAAATCATCCCGAATCACCTGCTTGCCATCGGGCGAGCCCACCAGACCTCTCAGCCAGATTTTCTCTTCGCCCTGATGGATGGCATAGCAAGCAATGGGGACTTGGCAACCGCCCTGTAAATGACGGTTCATTGCCCGCTCTGCAAGTACACACTGAGCCGTCGATAGATGGTGCAAGGGCTCAAGAAGTGACCTCACTCGCGTATCGCTGAGACGGCATTCAATACCCACCGCACCTTGGCCTCCTGCGGGCAAAGATTGCTCCGGTGCAATTCGCTGACGAATACGGTCCGCCATGTCCAACCGGATCAATCCAGCTGTTGCCAGAATAATGGCGTCGTATTCTCCATTGTCGAGTTTGGCCAGCCGGGTATTCACATTACCCCGCAGTTCAAGAATTTTAAGCGACGGGAATCGCTCTCTAAGCTGAGTTTGTCTGCGCAGACTTGATGTACCAACGCGGCTTCCTGCCGGCAAATCTTCCAATCGATCAAAGTGGTTAGAGACGAAAGCATCTGTAGGATCTTCTCGTTCACAGATTGCTGTGAGCCCAAGCCTTTCTGGAAACTCCATGGGTACATCCTTCATAGAATGCACCGCAATATCGGCATGCCCCTCCAGCAAAGCCACTTCCAGCTCCTTGACGAACAGCCCCTTTCCACCGACCTTAGCCAACGGAGTATCAAGAATTTTGTCACCTTTGGTGGTAATTCCAACCAATACTACTTCTAGCTCTGGATGAAGTTGTTGCAGGCGTGACTTAACGTCTTCAGCCTGCCAAAGGGCCAATGGACTTTTACGTGTTGCAATACGAAGTGAGGGAGTAGTCATGAAAAATAATTGCCAGCTTTATAAAGGAATAATCATAGCAGATTGACGCTATGACACCCATGCTGACTCAGCAGTGTTGTGGATCTAAGAATATGGAAACTGAAGTGTTAATGGATTATCAAGCGACTACATTTGCTCCAGCAACTTGCGCAGTGGCGATACATGGCGCCGACTCACCTGTGGGCGAACATCCAACCCCTGTAGACGAACGAAAAACTGGCCATCCACATTGCGCTCCAACCCTTCAATATGAGGTATAGAAACTAATGCGTTGCGGTGAACCCTCACAAAACGGCCATCAAATTCAGTTTCCAAATCTTTCAGGGCTTCATCCAATAGCGCTTCGCCCTCTGAATGAAAGGCTGTCACATATTTATGATCAGCCTGAAAAAGGCGAATATCTGAGATGGAAACCAAGTCAATACCACGGCGATTCTTTGTCGCAATATGGCTTCGGCCATCCGTATGAAAGATGGGGGATTCCTGTAGTTCGGTCAACTGGGCTTTATTGATACGCTTGGTGCGTGAAATAGCGTGCTCCAAGTCCACCTGCTTTATAGGCTTCAACAGATACCCAATAGCCTGTGAAGAAAAAGCCTCCACTGCATAATCATCATAAGCCGTACAAAAAATTACTGCTGGAGGTGGTTCAACATGGGCAAGATACTGGGCCGCAGCCAGACCATCCATTCCCGGCATTCGCACATCCATAAATACCAGGTCAGGGCTCAGCTCTTCAGCCATACTAAGCGCTTGCTCACCATTGCCAGCCTCACCAACCACTCGGCACTCACCTATGCCTGACAACATTCTCTTCAGTCGGTCTCGCGCTAAAGGTTCATCATCAACAATCAGTACTTTCATTGCCTAACCCTACCATCCTATGGGGTAGCTAATCCGGGTAATATAACAACTTTCATTGGGCTCCGCAGTGACCTTTGCACTTGGCCCAAAATGGGCCGTCAGCCGCTGACGAATATTATGCAACGCCATCTTATTACCCTTATGCTGCTGCAACGCTCGATGCAAAGGATTGGAAACCACTATTTCTATCCGATCATTCACCCTCTTCACCGAAATAACTATCTCGCCACCTTCCTGCAACAATTGAATACCGTGGTAAATAGCATTTTCTAGAACTGGCTGTAACGTCAAGCAGGGGATATGTACTCCCTCACCATAGTCACCAATCTCCCACTTGGCAGACAGTCGATCACCCAGGCGAAGTTTTTCCAGCGACATATAACGGCGACATAAAGATAACTCCTCACGCAGAGGCACCAGTGTTTGTGAATCAGTCAGGGCATAACGGAAAAGATCTGACATATCCTCCACCACCCGCTCCGCTTTCTCCGGGTCAGAGCCAATCAAGCTGGCAATCATATTCATACTATTAAATAGAAAATGAGGCCGAATACGTGATTGTAATGCCTGAATACGAGCTTCAAGTTCCGCCCGCTGGCGCACCCTCAGCTGTTGCTGCAAAAACAGATAACGCAACAGAATACCGGCCGGAATTGCTGCTAACAGCAGATACTCGAAAATATTCCAAACATTATATTCACGATTAACCAATGGAGCCGAATACCACCACATCACCGCTTCAGAGGTCGCACCGCAAAACAGCGTCACCAACAAGATCAGGAAGAATGAAATAAACGCCGCGCTCACATGATGGATACCTGAGAGCAACCGGTTGGCAAAACACAATACAACGGCACTGAGCAGTGCAATCCACAATGACAGCAGAGATACCTTGGCCAGCTTCACCCAGTCAAAATACTGCAGCCCGCTATCGGCCACCGTAATCAACAATGCCAATAATTCAGAAATAACAACCACTGCCAGCAGTCCTTGCCCCCGGCAAAGGTCTGGCAAAAAAGAATCATCCTCACTGCCAAACAAATGCGCTGGCTTTGGTTTACCGAACGTCCAATTAAAAACCATCCCTTATAATCCCCAACTCATCCTTATGCATACGCGGAGCTTCACGCTTTGTTATAATCCCGCCTTATCCACCACACTGGCGACCCTAATGTATCGTCAGCACACAGATAAAAAGAGCTAGTTTACCCATGAGTGACCCAAAAGACACCAACCAAGCCTGGGGCGGCCGCTTCAGTGAAGCAACTGATGCTTTCGTAGCCAGGTTTACTGCCTCCGTCAATTTTGATCAACGGCTAGCCCGCCATGATATTCAAGGCTCCATTGCCCATGCCACCATGTTGGCCAAAGTGGGAGTTCTCACCGATGAAGAGCTGCACAGCATCCAAGCCGGGTTGAGCGAAATACTCACAGAAATAGAAGATGGCACCTTTGAATGGTCAGTCGCACTGGAAGATGTCCACATGAACGTGGAAGCAGCACTCACGGCTCAAATCGGTATCACGGGTAAAAAATTACACACGGGGCGCTCACGTAATGATCAGGTAGCCACTGATATTCGCCTGTGGCTGCGAGATGAAATTGATGCCATCAGCACCGAACTCATTCGGCTACAGCAAGGTATTCTGGACTTGGCCGAGCGAGAGGCCGACACCATCATGCCCGGTTTTACTCATCTTCAAACCGCCCAACCCGTAACTTTTGGTCATCATTTACTGGCTTGGTTTGAGATGCTGGTAAGAGACCAGAGCAGACTAGAGGACTGCCGCAAACGCCTCAATCAATCTCCACTCGGCGCCGCAGCACTGGCAGGCACCACCTACCCCATTGATCGGCAAATGACTGCAGAACTATTGGGCTTTGACGGGCCAACCCGCAACTCCCTCGACTCCGTGAGTGATCGTGACTTCGCCATCGAATTTTGCGCCTTTGCCAGTATTCTACTCACTCATATGTCCCGAGCATCCGAAGAACTAATACTCTGGACCTCGGCACAATTTAACTTTATCGAAATGCCAGACCGCTTCTGTACCGGCTCCTCCATCATGCCGCAGAAGAAAAACCCCGATGTACCAGAGCTGGTGCGTGGCAAAACAGGCCGGGTTAATGGTCACCTCATCGCCCTGCTGACGCTGATGAAATCCCAACCGCTGGCTTACAACAAAGACAACCAGGAAGATAAAGAACCCCTGTTTGATGCCGTGGATACGGTGAAAGACTGCCTCCGCGCCTTTGCCGATATGATCCCCGCCATACAATCCAAAAAAGACAGCATGCGTGAAGCGGCCCGCCGTGGTTTTTCTACCGCCACTGACCTTGCCGATTACCTAGTGCGCAAGGGTATTCCCTTCCGTGACTCACATGAAATCGTCGGTAAATCTGTGGCGTATGGGTTGGCTGAAAACAAAGATTTGTCTGAAATGACACTGGAAGAACTTCAGCAGTTTTCTAATGTAATCGAGGGTGACGTGTTTGATGTGCTCACCTTGGAAGGCTCCGTAGCGGCCAGAGATCATATTGGTGGCACTGCGCCGAATCAGGTGAGAGCCGCAGTAAAGGCCGCCAGAGAAGCTTTGAGCAAATAGCCAATGAAACATCTAATACGTCTGACGGCATTGCTTACACCGCTACTACTAGCTGCTGCGCCTATAGCAGCCACCCCTATCAACGTTGCAGAAAACTGTAGCGAATGGGCTAAAGTTCGTCAGCAAAACACCGCCGAATCAACTATCTATTGGCTTCAAGGCTTTGTGGCCGCCTACGACCAATATGAATATACCGGCAAACACCCCAAGGGAGTGATGGGCAATGCCAAAGGAAACGATCTTGCCACATGGATGGATGATTACTGCCAAAAAAACAATCAGAGCAATCCACAGAAAGCGATTGAATCACTCATCGAAGAACGTAAACCCGCACAGAAAGCCTGCCCAGTAAGGCGCTCTGGCGGGCGCCCCTGCCCTAGAGCAAAAGAAGAAGAAATTCCTGAGATTGGAGAATAATCATAATAAAAAATAAACAATTTCTTTTTTTGTTAAATTTCTATTTGAATCCGTAGAAAGACTTCACCCTTAACAATCACTTTAGAATGAACACGATAAATTACATTCAGGCCTGATATCAGAAACCCTTGGGTTAAAACTTGACTCAACAACCAAACACCACCCCCGCTTCACCCTGCTCATCACAAACTCGCCCTAACAACCCCTGCAATGTTTCACTGGTGGTGGTGCACACCCAATCATCATCACTGAGGTTAAAATAATACCCGCCCGATTTTGCTGCGACCCAAATCTGGGCCATGGCGGGTTGCCGAGAGATAATTACTTTAGAGCCATTGGCCTCAATGGTCAGAGTCATCACCCCCGCAGTATTTTCGTAGTCAATATCGGCGCCGCTATCATCGATAGATTCCTCGATAGAGAGCATTAACTCATCGGCCAATTGGTTAAATTCGGTTTCATTCATAGCTTTTATTCATGGTGACAGGATCACATTGATATATTTAAGGTTGGTGTGGAGTATAGGCGATTGAGTGTTGTGGGTGTCAGCCGGTATACTCGCTGACATCTCAAGAATCAAAATACAGGTTTTTTTCATGCAACGATTTTTAGCATTGATGCTGCTATTGGCAGCATCCACGATTGGTCTGGCCGGTTGCGGTAATAAGGGTCCTCTGTACCTTCCCCCTCCGCCTGTACAGGAAATAAGCTCGCCTGCGGAGGCGTCTGAGGAGGCAGAAGAATCCGAAGACATTAAAGCAGCTGAAGAGCCCGAAACAACCGAAGCAGATTAAAGACAGACCATGACACATTTCCCCAACCGCAACGGCGAGCTATTTGCTGAAGATGTCGCGCTGTCCACCATAGCGGAACGTTATGGCACCCCCACCTACGTCTACAGCCGCGCCGCTCTGACAGAGCACTTTCTCGCCTATGAAAATGCCTTGGCCGACTGCTCTCACCTGGTTTGCTATGCCGTAAAAGCAAACTCTAATATTGCCGTTCTTAATATACTGGCAAAACTGGGTGCAGGATTTGACATCGTCTCAGTGGGCGAGCTTGAGCGTGTTCTCGCGGCAGGTGGTGATCCGAAAAAAATTATCTTCTCTGGCGTCGGCAAACAATCCGTCGAAATGGAAAGAGCGCTTGATGTAGGCATTCATTGTTTTAATGTGGAATCTGAAGCTGAGCTTGATGTGCTCAATAGGGTAGCTGGTGCCTGCGGGAAAATAGCTGATATCTCCCTGCGGGTGAACCCGGATGTGGATGCCAATACTCACCCCTATATCTCCACGGGGTTGAAAGACAACAAGTTTGGTATCGATATTCATAAAGCTCATGAGGTCTACCTTCGCGCCAACGGTATGGACCACCTCAATATTGTTGGTGTGGACTGTCACATTGGATCACAGCTCACTGAAACAGCCCCCTTTATTGATGCGCTGGAGCGTGTTCTGTCACTGGTGGATCAACTGGAGCAGGATGGCATTACCTTAGAGCATCTGGATTTGGGTGGTGGCCTTGGTGTCTGTTACAAAGATGAACAGCCACCTCACCCTGCCGACTATATTGCAGAGCTTCGCCAGCACCTGAATGACCGTGACCTGACATTGATTCTGGAACCGGGACGATCCATTGCAGCCAACGCTGGGGTACTACTCACCCGTGTTGAATACCTGAAACGCGGTCAGGAGAAGAATTTCGCCATTGTTGATGTGGCCATGAATGACATGATTCGCCCTGCGTTATATCAGGCCTGGCTAACCATTGATCCCGTCACCCCAAGAACAGGGGTAAGCTTAACTTGGGATATCGTCGGCCCCGTTTGTGAAACCGGTGACTTTTTAGGCAAGGAACGAGAGCTGGTTATTGCTCAGGGTGACCTGCTCTGTATTGGCTCCTCCGGTGCCTATGGCTTTACCATGAGCTCCAACTACAACAGTAGAGGCCGAGCTGCAGAAATCATGGCCGATGGCGACACTGCCCACGAAGTCCGCCAACGAGAAACAGTTGAGGATTTAATGCGCGGGGAAACCGTATTACCTGATTAAGTTTGGCAGTATTGTTTTCGGCGAATATGACTAAGAAAACAATCCACCACAGGAAAGTGATAAGTACGCAATGCTAGTAAAGTTCACCAAAATGCACGGCCTGGGCAACGACTTTGTTGTTATTGATGCAGTGACCCAGGCAGTAAACCTCACCCCGGAACAAGCCCGTAAGTTGGGCGACCGGCGCTTTGGTGTGGGTTGCGATCAAATTTTGGTGGTAGAGCCACCCACACGACCTGACGTGGACTTCCGTTACCGGATTTTCAATCAGGATGGCAGCGAGGTGGAACAGTGCGGCAACGGTGCCCGCTGCTTTGCCAAATTTGTACGTGATCGCCGCCTGACGGGTAAAAGTACCATTCGAGTTGAAACGGCCAGTGGCATTATTGAGCTACGGGTTCGTCGCGACAACCAGATAGAGGTCAATATGGGTGTGCCCGTACTGGAACCGGCACAGATTCCTTTTACGGCTGGCGCAAGAGCCTACAGCTATCCGGTCGAAGCCAATGACGAACAGTTAATGATTGGGGCTGTCTCCATGGGTAACCCCCATGCAGTGCTACAGGTAACTGACATCGATACTGCTCCAGTCGCCACCTTGGGGCCTATTCTGGAAAATCACCCCAGCTTCCCCCAGCGAGTCAATGCCGGGTTTATGCAGGTGGTCAGCACCAATGAAATCAACTTGCGAGTCTACGAACGCGGTGCCGGGGAAACCCTGGCTTGCGGCACGGGGGCTTGTGCGGCGGTGGTGGCAGGCAGATTACAAGACCTGTTAGACTCCTCCGTGACCGTTAACCTCCCCGGTGGGAGTCTGACAATCGATTGGCCCGGCGAGGGGCAATCGGTCATCATGACCGGGCCTGCTACAACAGTATTTCATGGGCGAATAAAAATATGACCACAGATAACAATAACCCTGTCGATGCTCTTGCCAATACTCTGGGTGACACTCTTATCGAGGCTGCCGACAATACTACCGGTGATAATACTGATAGCGAGTTATCTTCTGAGCAGATTAAAGCCTATCTACAAACCCACCCGGATTTTTTTGAAAACCATCCCGACCTACTGGAACTGATCAGCCTACCCCACGAAAGTGGCACCGCTGTATCATTGGTCGAACGCCAAATCTCTGTTTTAAGAGAACGCAATCTGGAAATGCGGCAACGAATTAGTGGCATGCTGGAAGCCGCTAAAACTAACGACAAACTTTTTGATAAAACCAAGCGACTGGTTCTGGCCCTTCTTGATACCAAGGACCTCCCTTCCATTGTAGATACGTTGTCTGAAAGTCTCAGCAACGATTTCCAAGTAGAATTTCACAGTTTGACCCTATTTGGCGACCCACAATCTATCCCTACATGTAATGCCAAGATAGTTAGCCAGAGCCAAGCCAACAGTCAGGTTGGTACGTTACTGCGAACTAACCGTGCAATCTGCGGTGTCCTTGGTAGTGATGAGCTGAGTTTTCTATTTGGTGAAAAATCTGCCGAGGTGGGTTCTGTGGCAGCTGTGCCACTATCTTATGGCTCAGCCTTCGGTATTCTCGCTATCGGCCATTCTGATCCCAACTATTACCGCAGCAGTATGGGCACACTATTCCTCAGCTATATTGCTGAAGTCTTAAACCGAATTACACCCAACCTGCTACAAAAGTAGCTAGGCGCCAGCACATGAGCTCATCGCTCATCGAACGATTAGCAGAATTCGAACAACACCTTCGCACCGAGAGAAGGCTATCCAGCTACACGGTACAAAGCTATAACCGCGACCTCAACAAACTGGCTGGCTGGTGTAAACAACAAAAAATCCAACACCCAGATCAGCTTGATCCACAACATATTCGTCAGTGCATGGCATCACTTCACCGAGGTGGACTCGGGGGCCGCAGCCTTCAACGTTGGCTCTCTTCTCTACGCACATTTTTTAACTACGGCCTAAAACATCGCTGGGTAAAATCTAACCCAGCCAATGATATTGCCGCGCCAAAATCTCCCAAAAAGTTACCCAAAACTCTGGATGTCGACCAGGTTGCTCAATTTGTATCCTTGTCCGGCAACAGCTGGATCGACTGCCGCGACCACGCCATGATCGAGCTTCTTTACTCCTCCGGGTTAAGGCTCTCAGAACTGGCAGGATTAAACCTCACCGATATTGATTTCAGAGATGCCATCATCATTGTCACGGGTAAAGGCAATAAAACCAGGCAATTACCGGTAGGCCGACATGCGATTGATGCACTCAAAACTTGGTTGAAGAGTCGCCGTGAAGTAGCAGGCGCCGATCAAACCGCGCTATTTTTAAGCCAGCGGGGCAACCGCATATCACCGCGGACTATTCAGGATCGCCTCAAGCAAATTAGTATCAAACAAGGGATGCCCGGAAAAGTGCACCCACATATGCTGCGCCATTCTTTTGCCAGCCATCTACTGGAATCAAGTGGTGACCTGCGAGCTGTTCAAGAGCTATTGGGACACGCCAATATTTCTACTACCCAGATCTATACACATCTGGACTTTCAACACCTTGCCAAGGTCTATGACAAGGCGCACCCTCGCGCCCAAAAAAAGAAAGATGATTAAGCCCTAGCCGACTTAATACAGAGAATACACTCCACCAGCTACACCTTGACCGGCTCAGCAACATTTTTATCTATTAATATGAAAGTCGACTAAACTTTTTCGCTCATTAAGGCTCTAACATTTTCATCATCACCAATACATGGAGTTGCCACCGTGCATAAGCTGTTAATCCTCCCTCTACTACTTCTCACTCTAGCCTGCCAGGCACATGACGATCCAAATAGACGACTGATTTCAACCAACGGTTATGGTGAAGTGAAGGTGAAACCGGATATTGCCATCGTCAACCTCAGCGTGCGTGCAATCCATAAATCTGGCAAAGCCGCAAAGCAGGATGTGGATGACAGGGTAAACAACTTCCTTGATGAACTTGAGAACATGAAAATTACGCAGGAGGATATTATCGCTTCATCCATCCGGCTCAACCCACGGTATGAACACCATAGCGGCACTCGACGTTTTACCGGCTATGAAGCTGTGCGAACACTCTCTGTCACACTGCACGACATGGGACAGCTCACCGGCATAATGGATCAGGCACTAGAACAGCGCCTGGAAGGTATCGACAACATTCGCTACGACAATAGCCAGATGGAGTCACATATTCAATCGGCTCACCAACTGGCTATTTCAGACTCAAAAACCAAGGCAGCAGCACTGGCCAAAGCCTATGGTGCAGAACTGGGGCCAATTATTCGCATCGACTATCACCGCAACACCCCGGTTTATCGAGGTGTAGCAAAGGACTCTTCCATGGAAGGAGTTCAAATGATGCGGGCTGCCCCATCACGCCCAGGTACTTATCTGCCGGACCAAATCACCTACACCGATAACATTCAGGTTCAGTTTGACTTGATTATTAACCCTTAATCCGAGAGACCGCCCTTAATCAGAGAAATAGCCCTTCGATAAAGAGATAACCCATGAGCGACCTATCTTCGATTCACCTAACCAAGCAGCGCAACCAACAACCAAAGGTTGGTATCAGTGCCTGCTTGGTGGGCGATAACGTACGCTATGACGGTGGAGACAAATACCACCAATTGATCAATAAGGAATTGTCCCCTTGGCTGGATTTACAAGTGATCTGCCCAGAAGTGGAAGCAGGGCTGGGCATACCACGCCCGCCCATTCACTTAGTGGAATATCAGGGGGGAACCCGTGCCCTCGGTGTAGAACACAAGGACCTTGATGTTACTGATAGATTAGAGGCTGCTGCTCAGCAGCTTACTAAATCCCAACCTCAGGACTTGTGTGCTTATATTGTGAAGTCGCGCTCACCCAGTTGTGGTGCAGGCTCTACCCCGAGTTATGACATAACTAATAAGCAGGTCGGGAGTGGCGATGGTTTATTCGTGAGGGCACTCAAGACTGCCCACCCTAATATAGTGGTCATTGAGGAAAGCAGTCTCAGTGATACTCAGAGGTGTAAAGAATTTCTGGAGCAGTGCTATCTGTTGAGTGAACTCTAGCTCTAAGCTGGCTTTAAACGTACACAAACAGGGCTAAACTAGTATAAATCAAACCGCTTCGCTTCCAGTTTCACCGGTGCGAATACGAATCACCTCGTCCAATGTGGTGATAAAGATTTTTCCATCACCAATCTTCCCTGTTTGGGCTGATTTGGTGATCGCTTCAACCACCGTGTCGACCTGGTCATCATCAAGGGCAATTTCCAGCTTAACCTTAGGCAGGAAATCCACCACATATTCTGCACCACGATAGAGTTCAGTGTGACCCTTCTGGCGGCCAAAACCTTTCACTTCAGAGACCGTAATGCCCTGCACACCAACGTCGGCAAGTGCTTCTCGAACATCGTCCAATTTAAAGGGTTTTACCACAGCTGTAATAAGCTTCATATGACTACCTTTATACCTTTTTTATGGTGAATCAATCTCTGGAAAAGATACACGTTCCGCTATTGAATTGCACCCTTGAATTGAGTTCTTGCGTTAAACCCACAGTCCAACTTTTTCATCAACAATAAAAAAAGGGACCGGCCTGAAAGACCGGTCCCCTAAAGTGGAGAAGCATAGTGGAGAAAAGTTACTTATTCGCGGAAAACTCCGGGTAGGCTTCAATGCCGCATTCCGACACATCTACACCTTCATACTCTTCCTGCTCACCTACTCGAATACCGAGAACAGCTTTCAGGATAGCCCAAACAATCAGGCTGGTAACAAAGGTCCAAGCGAAGATCACACCGATACCCGTGAGCTGCCCAATCAAGGTAGCGTCTTCATTTCCAGAGAGGCATACTGCCAACAATCCCCAGATACCAACCACACCGTGGACAGAGATGGCGCCTACAGGATCATCAATTTTCAGCTTGTCCATGGTAGTTACCGAGAAGACAACGATGACACCACCGATGGCACCAATCAGCGAAGCGCCAAGGCCACCCCATGCAAGAGGTTCAGCGGTAATAGCAACCAACCCTGCCAACGCACCATTCACGGCCATGGTCAGATCCGCCTTACCAAACATAATATGAGCGAGAAGCAATGCTGCAAGTAAACCACCGCAAGCTGCCGCATTGGTATTGACGAAGATATCTGCAACTGCATTGGCTTCACCAATATCAGATATTTTTAACTCCGAACCACCATTAAAGCCAAACCACCCCATCCAGAGAATAAACATACCAATGGCTGCCAGAGGCATATTGGCACCTGGAATCGCATTAACGCGCCCATCTTTGGTGTACTTGCCTTTACGTGCGCCAAGTAACAACACACCAGCCAACGCCGCCGCGGCACCACACAGATGCACAACACCTGAACCCGCAAAATCCTGGAAGCCAGCAGCATCAAGGAAGCCGCCGCCCCATTTCCACATACCCTGCATGGGGTAGATGAAGCCAGTCATCGCAACAGCAAAAAT
>MAAC01005987.1_pt1 | contig 45282 bp, 40 predicted proteins | sample 1115981 | NCBI WGS metagenome assembly MAAC01 (sample SAMN04961126, study PRJNA320927) | seawater metagenome | isolation source: sample BD02T64 sea water enriched with oil for 64 days | place: USA:Gulf of Mexico | collected 2013-07-27 | reverse complement strand
ATTTTAATGATTTATCTCATGCGGTACCGCTGATCACTAAAATATATCCTAATGGTGAGGCTGATATTAACCACTTTCAAGAAGCGGGTGGCATGGCGCTATTGTTTAAAGAATTAATTACTTCCGGCTTATTACATGAAGATGTTGAAACGATTTGTGGTCGTGGTTTAACACGCTATACACAAACACCAGTACTAGATAATGGCCAACTTAAGTGGGTTGATGGTGTAAGTGAATCTGGAAATAAAGACGTTATTACCACTGTGGCTCAGCCTTTTAAAGCTGATGGTGGTTTAAAAACTCTTGAAGGTAATTTAGGAACCTCGGTGTTAAAAACCTCATCGCTGCGTGATGGTAGCTATGTTATTAAAGCGCCTGCCGTAGTTTTTGAAGATCAACACGAATTACAAGCCGCCTTTGATGCTGGCGAACTCGAGAAAGACTTTGTGGCTGTTGTTCGTTTTCAAGGCCCTAAAGCGCGGGGTATGCCTGAGTTACATAAACTAACACCACCACTTGGAGTGTTACAAGATAAAGGCTTTAAAGTAGCTTTAGTGACAGATGGTCGTATGTCGGGTGCTTCAGGTAAAGTACCTGCTGCCATTCATTTATGCCCTGAAGCATTAGATGGTGGTTTAATCGCGAAAGTAAAAACAGGCGACATGATTAACCTTGATGGTGAAACAGGTGAATTAACCTTGTTGGTTGATGAGCAAGAATTAGCCGCGCGAGATATTGCTCAGTTTCAAGTAAACGGACATCATCAAGGCATGGGTCGTGAGTTATTTGGCTTTATGCGTCGTAACTTAAGCTCAGCAGAAACGGGTGCATGTTCCTTGTTTGATGAATAAAGAGTTTGGTGATTAAAGAGTTTGACCAAGAACAAGTTCGTCAATAAACAAAACTATATCAATAAAAGATTAACCATTAAAAAATATTGATACCAAGAAAAATAGAGGATTTATGACAGTATTAAAAAATTGGCAAATCATGCCAAAGGATCTTTTCGCTATGGGACCCATAGTGCCAGTGTTAGTGATTAATAAAGTAGAAGATGCCTTGCCAATTGCTGAAGCACTACTTGCGGCAGATATAAGAGTATTAGAAGTGACTTTACGCACACCTGCGGCACTAGATGTAATAAGCACTATTGCTAAAGAGCTACCGGAAGCGATTATCGGCTCAGGTACTGTGACTAACCGCCAGCAACTACAGCAATCTGTTGATGCTGGTGCTAAATTTGCCATCAGCCCGGGTTTAACTAAGGATTTACTGAAAGCAGGTAATGAAGGGAATATTGCTTTAATCCCAGGGATTTCATCTATTTCAGAATTAATGGATGCCAGTGATTATGGCTATGATCATTTAAAGTTTTTCCCCGCAGAAGCATCGGGTGGCGTTAACGCCATTAAATCTATTGGTGGCCCTTTCCCTGATATTAAATTCTGTCCAACAGGTGGTATCAATTTAAATAATGTTCGCGATTATTTAGCGTTAGCTAATGTAGCTTGTTGTGGCGGTTCTTGGTTAGTGTCTAATAAAATAGTTGAAACTAAAGATTGGCGTCAAATTACTAAGCTGGCTAAAGAAGCGTTAGCACACGTTAGGTAACCTCAGTTTAGCTTAAATATAAAAGACATAGAATTTAATTTTATGTCTCGCTTATATTAATCGTAGGTTTATTGCCTTTAATGCCGTATGCCGCCAATCTGAATAAAATGGCTACGTAAGAAAAGTTTTTACTCTATTCACTAATGCAATAATTTGGTTATATTTGGGCACTACTTGACCAGCTCAAAAAATTGTCGATTATCTTGATTGCCTTTGAAACGCACAATGCCTTTATCTTTAAGAGAATGTAGCACTTTTAAACGTACAGATTCATTTATTACATCACAAGATATAAATCTATCATCTTTAGAAAATTTATTTAACTCTCTTTTTTCGTTTGAACTTAACATGGTCATGCCTGTGGTAATTTCTTTAGAATTGATGGCACAATAACTTTATGTACTGGTCCGACAAAGAACATGTACACCTTACCCAGTGTGTTTTTTACATGCACCACTGTATTGAGATATACCTTAGCTGTTTTATCGTTTGGCTCAATATAAAACGATATTTTAGCATTTAGGTGTTTGTCTCTGTCCTCTAGAATAATTTCGTTATGCTCATTGAATGTTAAAGTAAAAATCCCGACTCTATCCCCAATTTTGTAATCGGAACTTAATTTGTTTTTCTCAACTTCAGCCAAGTGCCCGAGGTCTTTTAGGCCTAGCTTAGATACAGCCTTGTTGCGCAGTGACATTAATATGTTCACCCAATTAGGTGTTTTATGAATAAGCGATAGATACATCTCAAGTGCAGACTTATTTTCATAACTAGTAAGTGATGAAAAGCCATCAAAAAAAGAGGCATCATGAAGGTGCTTGTATACTACTGACTTGGTAGGTATTCCATTCATTATAATTTCCTATGGGGCTATTTGATATGTATTATGAATTCATATTCTCATAAGTTAAAAGCATGTAGAAAATCATTAGTCTGATTTTTTAACTGCTCAACATCCATATAAATATTAGATATATGGGACAATCCTTGTATATAGGTAACCAAAATAAAAGCTAATTGCTTAGCGGATAAAAGGGTTGATGTATGCTTTAAGTCAATAGAGTGCTGAACTCTATCTGTCATAAATTGAACGAACTGTTTAAAATTTTTGTATAAAAATGCCTTTAATTCTTCTTCGCACAACACTTCATTAACCATGCTATTTACAATCAAACATCCGTTTGGTTCATCTTTATATTCAAAAGTTTTAAAAATTTCAGCAAACAAAGCTCTAATTCCAACGGAAAAATCATCATGGTAAACGAGTGCTTCTTGCCTAACTTGGGTGATTTCTTGATTGTAATAAACTAATGATTTCAGAAATATCGTTTTTTTATCCTTAAAACAGTGATAAAAGGAGCCATTTAACATGTCCATTTCCGACAATAGTTGTTTTAAAGTTGTATTGGAGTAACCCTGCCTCCAAAATAGACGCATAGCCCGCGTTAATGCAACAGTCTCGTCAAATTCTTTAATTCTACCCATTTTAAGTTACCAAGTTTACAATGTTTCAATTATCACACGATACTTGAGTGTTGACTCAAATACAATGGCAGTACATAATCAGCCTCTATATTTGAGCAATTAATCAACTATTTAAAGGAAGCAGTTATGTCAAAATTTGCAGTTATCGTTAGTGGGAAAATAAATAACCAAGAAAAAGTGGATGCATACAAAAGCGTTGCTGGAACCATTATGAAAAAATATGGTGCCACATTACCTCCCCGTACATATACAGTACATAATGTTTTCGCTGGAAACTCTAATCCAACTTTTATGTTAAAAATAGAGTTCCCAGATAAAGAAAAGGCCATAGCAGTTTTTAATGATCCAGATTACATTGCTGTTATTAATGAACGCGATGAAGGTTTTGGTGACTTAAGTATTTTTATGGTTGAATAAGAGCAGATATCCCTTAGCCGTTAACTTGCTGGTTTTTCTATGTTCAGGACGAACGGGCAGTTATTTGCTCCTGCAAAAACGGCACTTCCGCCATCCTTAACGGTCGTATGTCGCGGTGTCAGGATGGCAAGGAGCGTGTATGTTCACTAATCCGGCCTTGTTAATAGCAAAACGCACGGTAAGCTTCAAGCAAATAGCGATAGAGATATTCATCATGGCAAAAATGGCAATCATGATCATTATTTGATATTTAATGGCAACCATGGGGTCGGTACCTGCAAGTATTTGTCCTGTCATCATGCCTGGCAGCGTTACTAAGCCTGTTGTTGTCATAGAAGCTAAAATAGGCGCTAATGCATTTTGTAAAGCGCTTTGTCTAAACTCTTCACTGGCTTGCTCTGGTGTTGCTCCTAACGCCAATGCGCCTTCATATTCCGCTTTCTTATCAATAAATGCCTTGGAGAATTGTTGCAAGGCGATAATGTTGCCACTTAAGCTATTACCTAATAACATGCCTGATAAAGGGATCAGGTATTGTGCAGAAAGCAATGGACTCGGTTGTAAAATAAAATAAAGCAATATCGCTAATATGGGCAATAAACCAATAACCAACCCTGTTAGTACGGGCACAAGTAAAGGTTTTTTATTGACCTTACTTGTCGAAAGTATCGCACTGGCGCCAACAAGCAACATCACCAGTAACCAAGAGACATTGAGTAGTTGGCTATTAAGGGTAAAGATATATTTTAAGTACAGGCCAACCAAAAATAGCTGGGCTGTCATGCGCAGAATGGCTAATATTATCGTATGATTAATGTTTAGTTTTAGCCGATAGTTTATGGTAAAAGGCAGTAATAACAGTAAGCTAAAACTTGCTAAGTGCCACCAGCTAATATCCATTGATGTTTGCATCACTTACTATCCTAGTTCAATAGCAATAAAGTCAAGTTAACTAAAGCTAACTAAAATAAAATTTTCGCTCACATAATACAAAAAAGCCAGTTGTTATCACTAACAACTGGCTTTTTCTTTCATCACTTTAAAAACTACACTGGTTTAGTAGGTTCAGCAGAGCTTCTACTTATTACGTCAGCCGTGACAGCTGTTCGCCCTGAAGCTTGATGCACAAAACGATCTTCACTAGGCATCGAACTAGTAGGGATTTCGTTAATTGTGGTTATCGTTTCAGTTTTAGTCATTGGCGACGTTGCACGGCCAGATAAACGGTTAGCTTTTTTCACTTGTCTCGCTAACTTCTTATCTTTAGGTGCTGATTTAGGTGCTGATTTAGGCGCTGATTTTTTAGCAGCTGGTTTCTTTGTTTTTTTCACCGGAGCTTCTTCAGCAACGGCTACTTCTTCATTAACTGGTTCAGCTACTACAGGTGCTTGAACTTGTTCACTAGCAGGTTTTGCTTCACTAGGTGCTTGAACTTGTTCTTGTTCAGTTATTGCAGTTGTTTCCTTAACTGCTGAACTTTCACTTATCGTGTCTGCCACTGGTTCAACTGATGCTTCTACTTGCTCTGCATCAGAGTTCGCATCTACATTCGTCTCAGGAGCTGTTTCAACGCTAGCTTCTACTTTTTCAACCACCTCTTCAGGTGCCGCTGCTGTTTCAGTTACCGCTTCGACAACTGGCGAAGGTTGCTGTGGAGTACTGCTTTTGGCTTCAGCTTCAACGTCAACCAAAGGCAAGTCTTGTTGTATCTCTTTCGCAACTTCAGCTTCAACAACAGTTTCAACAACGTCAGTTTGCTTATTTTCTAGCGCGCTTGCTGCTACTTGAGTTTCTACTTCAGGGTAGCGTGCTTCAATAGCATCATTGGCTGTTTCAGCTACTTGCTCGTCTGTTTGCTCAGGGCTCTTTTCACGGCGTTTTCGTTGGCCGTTTGAACGCAAGTGTCTAGAAGAGCGACGACTTTTTGGACGATCTTCGTGTTTTTCTGACTCAGTATTAACCGTAGCGTCTTGAACGGTAGTTTCTGTGATAGCTTTTTCTGTTGTCACTTTTTCAGCAACATTTTTTGCTACTTCAACAGGTTGTTCTACGTTAACATCAGCAACATCTTTTACTTTATCAACACGTACCTTTTTTCGGTTAGTTCTGCGTTGACGACGCTCTGTGGCAACTTCCTCTTTTACTGGTTTGTTTTTATCTTGTTCAGGTTTGCGGTTTGGTTTTTTCGCATGACTGCTTTGTTTCTTGGTATCATCGCGTTCATCTCTGTTGGCACTGCTGTTATTGGCATTCCTACCTTTACCAGCAGGCTTAGCATTGCGATTATCTGAACGACTGTCAGAACGATTGCCTGAGCGTTCATCAGAACTTTCATCAGCGCGTTTGCCACCACGATTATTGCGTGAATTGTTACGACGTTGACCTTGACGACCACGTTGCTGACCACGATTATCTTGCTGTTTAGGCTTGCTAGGTACAGGTGGTTTTTCTTCTTCAACAACTTCTTCTGTAGTAAATAAACCTTTTAACCAAGTAAAGAAACCCGTTGGTTTTTGAGCTGTTTCAACAGGTTTGCTGGCCGTTTCAGGTACAGGAGTAGGAGCAACATTAGGTACTACCATTCCTTGGCCCATGGCTTGAATTAGCGGTTCATCACGTTTAGTCGTTTCTTTATCAAACTTAGGCATTTTAGCTTCTTCAAGCTCAGCTTCTTTAATTGAAATGTCGTAACTTGCCTCGGCAACAGTTTCATCATTTTTAACTCGCAGCACTTCGTATTGCGGTGTATCCATGTGCGGATTAGGGATGATTAAAACACGTACGCTGTGGTGCTTTTCAATGTGCATTACCGAACGACGCTTCTCGTTCAATAAATATGTGGCAACAGGAACAGGCACTTGTGCTTGAACATGTAGAGTATTTTCTTTAATGGCTTCTTCTTCCATTAAGCGCAATATTGATAATGCAAGAGATTCAACGCCACGTACTTGGCCCGTGCCACTACAACGAGGACAAACGCCTTGGCTAGTTTCGCCAATTGAAGGACGTAAACGCTGACGAGACATTTCGAGTAAGCCAAAACGAGAAATACGACCTAGTTGAATACGCGCCCTGTCTTGACGTACAGAATCACGCATACGGTTTTCAACTTCACGTTGGTGGCGAACTGGCGTCATGTCGATGAAATCGATAACAACCAAACCACCTAAATCACGTAAACGTAATTGACGAGCAATTTCTTCAGCGGCTTCTAAATTGGTATTAAAAGCAGTTTCTTCAATATCACTACCTTTAGTTGCTCGGGCCGAGTTGATATCAATAGAAGTCATGGCCTCTGTTGGATCAATAACAATTGAACCACCAGAAGGTAGGCGTACTTCACGTTGGAAAGCTGTTTCGATTTGCGTTTCTATTTGATAGTGCGTAAATAACGGTACATCACTATTATAAAGTTTTATTTTATTTAAGAAGTCAGGACGAACAATTGCAATGTGCTTTTTAACACTTTCAAATGTTTTTGGGCGATCAATTAGTACTTCGCCAATGTCACGGCGTAAATAGTCGCGAATGGCACGTAAAATTAGGTTAGTTTCTTGGTGAATTAAAAATGGCGCAGAGCGACTTTCCGCAGCATCACTAATCGCTTGCCAGTGGTGTAATAATACACTTAAATCCCATTCTAATTCTTCATAAGCTTTACCAACACCAGCGGTACGAACAATTAACCCCATGCCTTTTGGTAAGTCTAACTTACTTAACGAGGCTTTTAAATCAGTACGTTCATCACCTTCAATGCGACGAGAAATTCCGCCAGCACGTGGGTTGTTTGGCATTAAGACTAAATAGCTACCAGCAAGGCTGATAAAGGTTGTTAACGCTGCGCCTTTTTGGCCGCGCTCTTCTTTATCAATTTGTACAATAACTTCTTGGCCTTCGCGTAACACTTCTTTGATATTTGGACGACCTTTAAAGGTATAGCCATTTGGAAAGTATTCACGAGCGATTTCTTTCATTGGTAAGAAACCATGGCGATCTGCACCATAGTCAACAAAAGCAGCTTCTAGGGAAGGTTCAATACGAGTGATTTTTGCTTTATAGATATTTGATTTTTTTTGTTCATGGCCAGGACTTTCGATATCTAAATCATAAAGTTTTTGTCCATCGACAAGTGCTACGCGCAATTCTTCTGATTGGGTAGCGTTTATTAACATACGTTTCATAGTTTATGTGACTCATTTTTTAGTCACAACACACCATTTGCTTTACACACAAAGCAATCTGTTTTTTTGATAACAGCAAATTGTCATCCTCACGGATGTCATTGATTAACCTGTCATTTTACCAGATTAAGCTGTTTTAAATTCTGATTGTCGATTCAATAATATGCTCATTTTTTTGTTGAACTTAATGAGCAGTGTTAATTCATTTCTTTATGTGCTCAGCTTGCGTGCTGCGCTTTTTGGTAAAACTAACTGTTAGTCGATAAAACTTAGCTGACGATATTTTTTACGTCTTACTTTGTGCTAAGTAAAATCGTTATTTGACCATCAATAGGAAGGTCAAACGAGTTTTACCAAATTATTTAATAAAATTGCTTTATGGAGTAGGGCTAATATCACAATTGCGATAAAACTGTTTATGCTATTTTTAACAAGTTACATACGTTAAATGTTGCAATAGGCCGTACCTTTAAGATGTCACCACATTGAACTGTTTTTATTGATTTAGTTTTTGTCATAACAAAACCGAATAAAGGTAGAAGGTGCACATTAAAGTGGCCGCAGTTTGTCTCTTACGTCTCTCTTTAAAGCTTCTGCTGTTAAGTACTTGTCTAATAGTTGGCTAATATTTAGCTAACACTTAGTTAATGTAAGTAGCTAATGTAAGGCTAGCTTAGCTAGTTAAAATTCAAGCACTAACGAGTTATTATCCCACTATATGGCCAGATAAGCCAATAAAAAACGGGCGAAATGATGAAAAGCGCTAAAAAAAATATGTTAAACTGCTCGCCATTGAAATATTGAACCTACAAGCACAGTAGCGATGCCACAAAAAACACAGTCACAAAAACCAAATCAAGCACTTAACCAAGCGCCTAATCAAGATAGCGATAGACCTAAAGTTCGTTTTATTACTATTGATGAAGAAGATGCTGGGCAGCGAATTGATAATTTTTTGCTAAGAACCTTAAAAGGTGTACCTAAAAGTCATTTATATCGTTTAATGCGTAAGGGTGAAATTAGAGTTAATAAAAAACGCATTAAGCCCGTTTATAAATTAGCGGTTGACGATATATTGCGTATTGCCCCCATTCGAGTCTCAGAAAAAACGGATAATGTTTCTACGGGTTTAAATATTGTTGCCAACCTTGAAAAACAAATATTATTTGAAGACGACAGATTAATTGTTATTAATAAGCCTTCTGGCATGGCAGTGCATGGCGGCAGCGGCTTAAGCTTTGGTCTTATCGAAGCACTTAGAGCCTTACGCCCTGATGCGCGCATGTTAGAATTAGTGCATCGACTTGATAGAGATACTTCAGGTTGTTTAGTGGTGGCTAAAAAACGCTCAGCGCTGCGACATTTACATGAACAATTACGTAACAAAAAAGTACAAAAGTTTTATCATGCTTTAGTGAAAGGTCATTGGCCAACTAAGTTAACACGCGTTACTGAAGGGCTAAAGAAAAATGACCTTAAATCCGGTGAGCGGGTAGTCATTGTTGATAATGTTAATGGCAAAGAATCAGAAACTCGTTTTAGAGTGTTAGAGCGCTACCGTGGCGCAACCTTGGTTCGTGCCTTTCCTGTTACGGGCAGAACTCATCAAATTCGTGTGCACTGTCAGGTAAGTGGTCATTCAATTGCCATGGATGCAAAATATGGTCATGAAGACTTTGATGCTGACATGAAGGGCAAAGGCTTAAAACGTTTGTTTTTACACGCAGCGAGTATCGAATTCACACATCCTTTAACAGAAGAACGTTTAAAGATTGAAGCCCCCCTTGAGCCGAGTTTAGAAAAATTACTGACTAAACTCGTTAGAGAATAATTGAGCAATATAGCTGAGTAATAAAGAGATAGAAGTGAAGTATGCAAGATTATAAATTAATTATTTTTGATTGGGATGGCACCTTAATGGACTCTGTTGATCGTATTGTCTCTTCAATGCAGTCAGCCGCTAAAACGGTTGGCCTAGCAATACCGTCAAATAATAGTGTAAAGCAAATTATTGGCTTAAGCTTAACAACGGCCTTGCAAGAGTTGTTTATGGGCATCACTGCTGAGCAAATTGATGCCATGCTAGAACAATATAAGTATGAATATGTCGAAGGTGATACTACGCCAACACCTTTATTTGATAATGCGGTGAATTTATTGACGCTGTTACAACAAAAAAATAAATTGTTGGCTGTGGCAACAGGCAAGGGTAGAGAAGGCTTGAATCGAGTATTACAGGTGAGCAAAACCAGCGATTTTTTTCATACTACCCGCTGTGCAGGAGAAATGCCGTCAAAACCTGATCCCCAAATGTTAAATAGCATTTTAGCTGAGCTAGCGATTGCCCCACATGAGGCGGTTATGATTGGTGATACCAGCCATGATTTAAAAATGGCGCAAGCCGCGGGTGTTGACAGTATTGGTGTTACTTTTGGTGTTCATGGCAGTGATACCTTAGATAAATATCAACCTAAAAGCATTGTTGATTCTTTAGCTGAATTACAAGCATTGTTAGTCTAGCTAATTTGTAACTTCACCACCGAGCCGCGATGCTTCACAGAGAGCTCTTCGAGCCTACACGGAGACTTTGTTATTCTCGGTGCTCTCTGTGGTAAATATTTCTAAGCTGAATAAATACACTAATTTTTATTTTAAAAGGCGCAAATAATATGCGTAAAGTGATTAAACTAAAGCTTACCTTTTTACTTTTGTGTTTACCCTTTTTTGCCAATGCCCAATGGTTTAAACATAGTTTTAAAGTGATGGGAACCATGTCGCATGTTGAGTTTTGGTTAGCTGAACCCGCAAAAACTCTCGATGGCTCTGATAGTAAATTTGCTATCAGTAATAGTGAACAGGCTCAAGCGTTGATTGAATCAGTTGAGCAGGAAATGTTTCGTATTGATCAGCAAATGAGCCCTTATAAAGAGCAAAGTGAACTCAGTTTAATTAATCGTGAAGCGGCAAACAAAGTAGTGACAATATCAGCTGAGCTGTTTGAGTTACTGAAAACGGCGCAACATATTGCAGCAATGAGTGATGGTGCTTTTGATATCACCTATGCTTCAATTGGTTATCAGTATAATTACCGAGAAAAAATACGTCCTAGCCAATCATCAATAACAAAAGCATTGCCGGCAATTAATTACACCGCTATTACCTTGAATAAAGAGCAATCAACGGTACATTTTACTCATCAAGGTATAAAAATCGATTTAGGGGGCATTGCCAAAGGCTATGCAGTTAAACGCTGTTTAAGTTTACTTAAAAAAGCAGGGGTTAACCATGCTTTAGTGAGTGCTGGTGGTGATACGGGTTTGTTGGGCGATAGGCATGGACGTCCATGGCTAGTGGGTATAAAACATCCCAGAGCCGAACATAAAACGGCGGTTAATATTCCGCTTGAGAATGAAGCCATTTCTACTTCGGGTGACTACGAGCGTTACTTTATTGAAGATGGTATACGCTATCATCATATTATCAATCCTAAAACAGGAGACTCAGTGCGAAAAGTGGTGAGTGTTTCTGTTATTGGCAAAGATCCCACCTATGTTGATGCACTTTCAACAACCGTATTTGTTAAAGGTCTAGCAGAAGGTATGGCGCTGATTAATAAGTTGCCTGAGTTTGAAGCCATTATTATTGATAATCAGCGACGCTTGCATTATTCCAAGGGCTTACAACAGTAAGCCCGATAAAGTAGCTATAACTATCTGTAAATCATCTATAAATCATTTGCAAACTATCTACCAGTTAAGTGTTTATGATGGGCTGAAAGGCTGTTAATGAATCAAGCATAGTGCTATTACCAAGTCCTTGACCGGGAACCAGTGCAGAAAAGTTGCTCTGCTCACCATGCAACGCCATATAGTTTAATAAAACGGTTTCAACTAATAAATTAACATTGTTGGCTGATGGCGCTGAGGCTGTTTCAACCGAAGCATCTGCTCTCATGTAACCAATTTGTTGATGCATGGCATTTTGCTCTGCTGTTGCGCCCATTAATTGTGGTTTGCCGGTGGGGTTATAAACCAGAAAAAATGCCGCTCCCGTGGATGAATTATCACCAGTCCACTCACCTTTACCTCGACCATCTATCGAGTCATCAATACGGCCATTACTGGCAACTGAGCCATCACTAAAAACATACATCATAAGAGGCTGATTACGCCTAGCGGCATATTCTAAACAAGCGCCCATACAGCGACCTGCGCGTAAATCCCTTAATTCTCCTGTGGCTCTATCACCGGTGTGATAATCAAAGCCGCCCATGGTCACTGTGCCTGCGCCAGAGAAACCATTAACAACCAATTTCATAATAGAAGCTGTTTTTTGAAACTCTTGCTCGCTGTCAAACTCGGCTAAACTGAAAATACCACCAGGGCCGACAATATCAACATCAAGCAAGGGATCTAACGTTGCAGGATTACCAAAGCGATCGGCTAAATCAGCACTTTTCACATAGCCACAATTCATCATATCTTTAATAATATCATCGCGGGTGACTTGGCTGTTTACCTGTGACATTTTTTGCGCACTAATACGTTGAATACTCTCCATTACGGCAACAGCATCACTTTGTGACAGTAATTCAAATAAATCGCCAACATCAACTAAACCCGTGACATCAGTAGGGCGATCTATTTTTGTTGGCCGTTTACTCAAATCGATAAAACCTGCCGGCGCCATAGAGTTGCCGCCTGAGTCGGTGTTTCTTGAACCAATCAAAGGCATTAAAGAGCCGTTAGCACCTGATGCAGCAATAGCGTACATAGGATTATGAGGGTTATTACCCGTGTCATTGTCTGAACGGCTAGGAATAACGGCACCATTAATATTTGCGGCGGTTTCTGGTGATAATTTTTCTAGTATGCCGCGTAAAAATGCTGAGTCGCTATGAAAGGCTAAACCTAAATCAGTGTTGATAAAATCAGACTGCTGAGCGTTTGGGTTAGCTATGGCCGGTGACATATCGCCGGGTAAACCAAGTTTGTTATAACCTGCGGTTGATAAGAAGTCTTGCTGTCCGCCTAAGCCACCGACCAAGACATTAGAGCCAGCAATATTAGCCCCACCAGCAAGGTCAAAACTAATAAAAGGAATTTTTCCTGCCCCTTGAACACTAATACCGCAACTGTCTCGTAAAGCCTCTAAATCACTAGAAAGGGCAGCTTGGGCATTATTAGGGTTTGCAAACATACTTAATAAAGAGGCGCCAGCAACAACATGTCCGCCAGTGCGTAAACCCGCAGAAATAAAGTCACGTCGTGTCATCGGCTTTTTATGATCGCCATACAGCAAAGGGCTATCGGGGTGAAAATGTTTCATTTTGTTGATAAATCTACTCATATTCTTTTCCTTACACGCTTAACAAGCATAGTTACTGTATAAGCGTTACTGTATCAGCATCACTGCACTGGCAAGTACGGCCGCACAACTTGATTTTACGATAGTTTTTGTTCGAACCGCATCGCAATTTGTGTCACACACAGAAAGCTTAGTGATTAAGCTGTTTAACTCATTATAAACCAAAGTTTTATCTGGTTGTGTTGTGACATCTAGTGGCATGAATTGTGCCAATAAAGGGTTTAAAAGGTTCGCTCTACCTGTAGTGTCTAAAGCATTAGCTGGGGCTTGGTTAAAATCAACATTAGGGAACCAAGCGCTACGTAAAACGATGTCTTCTATCGCTAAATCACAATAAGCGATGGCGAGTTGGGTGATGCCCATTTGCTGGGCTGAAATAAAAGTTTCTATATTTTCAAGGGTAGGTAATTGCTGTTTAACAAGTTGATAAGTATCAAATACTTTACTGGTATTTTGTTGTACACCCGTTAGTTCACTCATACTGGCATTAATTTCAGCAAAATTTCTAATCCCTATTTGAGCACTGTCTGTAATAGCGGGCACTTCTGTTGGAGGCACAAATGTTGCTGGAATTTTTACATTACTGTGTTGACCAAGCTGCTCAAAGGTTAAGAAAAACTCATCATTGCTGGCACCTTTTTCTAAACCAATAATTGTACCTAATGACGATATTGATACGGGCACGGAAATATCTTGACCGCTGGCAATGGTTAAATCTATATTGGCGTACGCTTGCCCTAAAGGACTTTCTTTACCGTTTAATCCTATGCGCATTTTTTGCAAAACAATATCTTCAGTAAAGGTTTTGTTATCTAAATTAACAACGTTGGCGTTACTAAATAAATAACTGTAATTATCGTACTGGCTGACTTCAAATAATATATAGGTGTTACTTAGCTCAACCAATTCACTAATAGAAAAGAGCAAAAAGAATTTCTCACCGACACCGACATCATAATTTTGAGATATTTGTGCGGGCGCTAAGGCACGGTTATAAATAGCAAGTAAGCGAATGTCTCCTTGCCAAACATGGTTGTTTGATGCTTCTCGACCCAATATTAAAGCAAAACTATCATCCCATGAGGCAAGCGGTGAAATATCTTCATCAGCGACATCAACCAGATTACCGTTAACATATATTTTTCTGCCTTCACTTGCGGTAAAGGTTATGACAACATGCTGTAGGGTTGCTTGTAATACTTCGTCATTATCAGGGGTACTTAATGCCGGTTCGCCATTACTTGAGCTATTTTCGCTGCGTAGCATAAAGTCATAGTTATACTGACTTTGCCCTAAAGTGAAGTTGCGATCATTATCACCAGCCGAGTAACTAATAATTCTAGCGGGTCCTTCTTGCACGACATTATTTGGGGTGAGCCATGCCTCAACCGAAAATTCACCAGTAGAGGTTATTAAGTCATGTAATTTTTTGCTATTCGCGGTACTTGCTTGGGCTTTGCCATTATTAAATGATAGCCCCCAACTGCCTAGCCATTCAATATCACCTGTTAAGGTTAAATTGGCGGCGGGAGAAATACCTGAAGTATCATAGGCGGTATTACCATCGCCAGTTTTAAATTGGTAGAGGGCAATAATATCTGTTTCGAATCGACCGCCACTTGAAACGACTAAACCGTCGGTAAGCAGTAAAGATTTTGATACCACCATTTCGGGTGCTATTACATCAATCGGTATTTCATCACTAAATGCTTGAATGGCGGTTTGCATTTCACTGCTATTGACTTGGCAATCGCTCCAACAATTGTGAAACTCATTGCCTAAACGCAGCACTAACCTAGATTGTGCCGGATTGTCTAAATTTATAACCCCTTTGGCGGCTTGGTAGGCTTTACTCGCGTCTTCATCAGCAAAAAAGGGTGATTGGGCGGTAATTGCGGCTTCACTGTGACAGTCTGAGCAGTATTGGCTTACTAAGGGATAAACATGGTTAGTAAATAATGTGCTATCAGCAGGGAAGTTTTTACTACTGCCTGGCTCGCGAATAACAGGCGGCTTTAATTCAATGGTATTGGCAACACTTACTCTGTCATCGGCCCATAATTTTATCCATTGCTGCATAGTTTCGCCGCAGGCTTGGTCGCTATTTAACCAGCAATTATGACCACCGCTTACTTTTTCAACCAAGCGAGAATTTTGCGGCGTGACTAAACTGACTAAAGGGTTGGTTGCAGCATACGCATCATTGACGTCATTTCTACTGGCAAAGTAGGGCGCTTGCTCCCCTTCAGTATGACAAGCGCCGCATTTGTCTGTAGTGGCTATATTATCCCAAAGCGCAGTTTTATATTTTTGAATATCTTCTGTTTTTGGCGCAGGGCCTGTGTATTCTACGTTGTTATTTTCTGTTGGTGCGGGGGGCTGGCTTTCTACCTCAGAGTCACCGCAGGCCGTTAACATTAAGCTTGAAAAAGCTAAGGCAATAATAAAAGCCATTCTTTTAGGTAGAGAATCTTTTGATAGATAGTTTTTTGATAAGGTGCATTTTACTAAGGAAAATAAAAACATCATTATTCCCCCATGCAATAGCCACCAACTTCAGCGAAAACACGCTTAAGTTGATAACTGTTTTGTTTAAAAGAGGCGGTAGTATTGCTAATTTGTGCTAAATCAGCATCGCTTTCGGCTTCGCGTAAACAAACTGTTTTAAATACTTTTTTTACCTGACATTGAGCAAAGGCTTGGCTGTTTGCTAACTCTTGACCAAAAGATTTAATGCCTGCGCCTTGACCAGAAAGGGAAGGATCCCAGCCAAGCTTTTGATTAATACCTTCGCGCCAGTAGTTTTGCCATTGCTCGCTTTGAGTAACATAACCATAGGGAAAACTGGTGGCGTTGTTATGATATTTTGCTGTTACCCTAGTATTGGTGACTTGATCTATGGTGCCACTAGCATTATAACTAATGGCGCCATTTTCTCCTTCAGGATCGGTATTGACATCAAATTGATAATCGTAATAAGCAAATGCTTGCGCAAGGGGATCCATACCACTGTGACAAGCTAAGCAATTATTTAAAAATAATCTACTATCACCTCCCGGGCTACGGCTAACGTCTTGTCTAATACGATCAGGAGGCAGGGTGTTATCTTTTAATGGCTCTAAATCAGTGCACATTTGGTTCATCAGGGTAAAACGTAACATTGCTCGATTGGTGCCAAGATAAAAAAAGGCTTTAGCCGCGGCTCTGCTGGTTAACACCCCCGCAGTGGCGCTGCTAGGTAAGCCATTTAAGCTAGATTGTGTACTGCTGACTAGTTCATCGGCTAAATTGGTAACGTTATCTTCTAAAGCCTGATAATGCTCGTTATTATTATTGCTATAAGCAGGAAAACCAAGCTCTGCTTTGCCAATATAGGTAATATCGCCCTGTAAAATTTGTCTGAAATCAATATCATCTCTGACAATGCCAATAACCGTAGCACTGTAATCATTTAAAGGCGCGAAAATATCTTGCTCTTTATTAGTCCAAGGTGTAGCAAAAAGCTTTAACGTAGTGGTATAAAAATGGTCTGACTCCATCGCTTTGTATGCGGCCTCAATAGTTTGGTTATTATTCAATAGTACTACCATTTCATTGAGTATTGCTTCTGATGCGGGTACACCGACAAGCCGGTCATGTAATCTTTTGGCTTGCTCAAGCGAGCTCGCTTCTACCGCAGTGATAGAAGTGATGCTCAAAACACAAAAATATATCATCAATGGTGATATAAACTTGTTCCGCAAATATATTTTTGTATTCGGTTGAAAAAACACCCTCATACAGCTCCCCTTGACGATGTGAATAACAATAAAAAATAAGATAACTATATCACCAACATCTTTTAATTAATGGATATGTAAAAAAAACGGACACTTTTGTAGGTTGAAGTGTACATAACGTTCATGAAATGAGCAAACCTTGTTTCTTGGTGTTTATTTTGTAATTATTTTACGGTCACGCCAATCAAATTGTAAAAAACTTTGACACTTTGTTGGTATGCAGTGTATATAATATTAGTTCACCTTAAATTGTTTAGATTATGTTATGTGAACAGCTCTGCTATTGCACACATTGCGCCAACTATGTAAGCCTATGTTTTATAATGATTAAAGGTAGGGGTTTATGTTGTTACTGTCGCTATATAGCAACAGTTTATTTTTTTAAATAAATTTTTAAATAGCAAGAGATAAAAAAAACTCATAAATATCAGTAAATAATATAAAAAACTTAAAAATTATTCTCTGTCTCCATTTAGAGACATTATTGTATTTACCATTTAAATAGCCTAAAAAGACGTTGAATTAATTATAAGGATCTTTTTGAAGTGCTTTGTCTAAACAAATTGATGATAGGGGTTGGTATTAAATTGAAGCAGATAAAACCGCTATCAACGATGAAACTAACCGTTTTGGTGTTGTTGCTTTCAAGCTGTGGCACGGACACGGTAAAATCTGATGACCAAACCGATGCTGTATTGGTGGAGTACCCTGTTGTTTTCATTACAAGAGATGTAAACACCAGTGTTGAGGAAAATATAGTTACGCAGGCGACATTTTCTGCACGTAACCCTGTGGCATTTAATCCAGGGGCACAGCTTATTGTTAAAAATAATGCTTTTGCTGACTCTCCCAGTACTAACATTTCTGCTCAGTTATTTTCTTCAAATGAAAGTGAAGCCGCGACACAAGATGAACGCATTGATATTCGCGATTTATCGGTATCTAATGATGGTCAACAGTTTCTTATTTCAATTCGAGCACCAGAAATTGACAATGCAGATGAAAACGAACAACCCAGATGGAATATTTGGCGTTATCAATTAGCCACTAAGCAATTAGAACGCCTTATTGTTAATGATAATACCGCCGAGCAAGGTGATGATTTAATGGCATCATTTTTACCTGATGGTCGCATTATTTTTGCCTCGACTCGTCAGCGTCTATCCCGCGCTATCTTGCTTGATGAAGGTAAACCCCAATATACCGCGCGTAATGAGCGTGGTGATGATGCGGCGTTAAATTTACACGTTATGAATGCGGATGGTTCAAATATAAAGCAAGTCACTTTTAATATGAGTCACGACTTTTATCCTCTGGTACTTCAAGACGGTCGTATTTTATATAGCCGCTGGGACACCATGGGCGGTAATGACAAAATTAGCTTATATATCATGAATCCAGACGGTACTGATAACCAATTAGTTTATGGTTGGCATTCGCATCAATTAACCATTGATGGTGAAAATGAAAATATTGAATTTATTAAATCACAGCAAATGCCTAACGGTGATATTTTAATGTTGTTGGCTGCCAATGATGGCAGTATTTATCAAAAAAGGCCGATAACAATAAACATTAGTGACTTTATTGACAATGAACAGCTTGTTGATGACTCAAGTGTGCAAGGTAGCGCACAGGCTGATTTATTTTCTGCGGATGTTTTTAATTTTAACTTTTCGACACAAATTTCTACATCAGGTTATTTAAGCTATTTATATCCACTACCCGATGACAGCGAACGATTTTTACTGAGTTGGGATTTATGCCGAGTGGTGGTTGATAGTGTGATTAAAGCATGTGGTCAATTAACGGCAGAAGAATTAGCACAAGCGGGCGTTGTCGCAGCTTCCCCTTGGTATGAATTATGGTTATATAATGGCAAAGAAAATACTCAGCAACTTGTGGCCAAAGTAGCAGAAGGAAAAATGGTTACTGAGGCAATAGTGATGCAGACATCTTCATTAACGTATGAATATATTGCCGATAAAACTTTTTCAACGGGTCTTGATGCTGAGCTTGAAAGTCAGCAAGCCGCCGCCATTCATATCCGTAGTGTTTATGACTTTGATGGTGAAGATGTCAGTGTCGGCATTGCGCGTTTAAGTGATCCGAGTTTAACACCTGCGGCTAATTTAACGGCGAGATTTTTACGCATTGTTCGAGGTGTTCCTATGCCGCCAGACGATGTTAGGCAGGTTAATAATACCGACTTTGGCCGTAGTAGTAACCAATTGATGCGAGAAATTATGGGTTATACCGCTATTCAGCCTGACGGCTCTGTCAAAGTCAAAATACCCGCCAATGTGCCCGTGGCATTAAGTGTTTTAGACGTGAATGGGCAGCGGATAGGTGGTAGACATCGTCAATGGATCACCTTAAAAGCGGGGGAAACGTTAGAGTGTCACGGTTGTCATGAAGCAAGTAGTGAGTTACCTCACGGTCGAGTAGCCGCGCAAGCGCCAAGCATAAACAGTGGAGTTAGTGCCAGTGGGGCATTTCCTAATGCCAGTACCAATATTATTGGGCAGCAAGGACAAACGATGGCTGAAGCCGATGCTATGGTGAATGGTTTAGCACAATTGTCAGCCGATATCATTTATGATGACATTTGGACAAATTCAACGGTGTCAGCCATTAACCCCAGTATTAATTACGCTTATAATTCCCTTGAAACTCAAGCCCCAGCGGGCAGTGACTGTTTTGATAATTGGAGCGCGTATTGCCGTATTCAAATTAATTATATTGAGCACATTCAACCATTATGGCAATTAACGCGGCAAGAGTTTGATGCCGATACGGCGGAATTAATTGCCGATAACACCTGCACCTCATGCCATAGTTTGTTTGATAATGATAACTTAGCGCAAGTTCCTGAAGGACAACTTGATCTTTCTGCTACAGCCTCTGCCGATCAACCCGCCCATTTAACCAGTTATCGCGAGATTTTTTTCAATGATGTTGAACAAGAAGTCATTGAAGGCGTGCTAGTTGATAGGCGTATTGAACAACTTGATGAAAATGGCAATGTTATTTATCAACAAAATGCCAATGGTGAACTATTATTAGACGTTGAAGGTAATCCAATCCCCGTGTTAGTTAATGTTCCTGTTGCGGCGGTTTTATCAACGAATGGTGCCGCCTCTAGCCTTGATTTCTTTAAATTATTTCGTGGCGGTAGTCATGACGGTAGATTATCAGCGCATGAACTAAAACTGATTAGTGAATGGCTTGATATTGGCGGTCAATATTACAACACACCTTTTTATCAGGAAGATTAATGATATTTAACGCTAAGCTTTTACTGCTCACTTTATTTTTTTTCAGTTTTATTACTTATACCGCAAGTGCTTTAGCTGACGACAAACCGATAGTGTTACAAATTGAGGCGTCCTATATTGAGTTGCATTCAGGGCCAGGTGTTGGTTACCCCATTTTAAATGTTATTGAAAAAGGCGAGTCGGTTGTAGTACTGGTTAAGCGAACTAGTTGGTTGAAGGTAAAAGATCAACGCAACAATATTGGTTGGTTAAGTCAAAATGATTTATTGGGTTTAACACAACAAGGTAAAAAAATTACTCAAGCAGAGCTAACCTTAACTGATTTTCACAATAGAGATTATGAAGCGGGTGTTATGTATGGCGATTTTGAAGGTGCAGATTTTTATAATATTTACTTAGGTTACGCTTTATCACCTGTTTTTACGGCTGAAATTTCTGCGGGTAAGGCACTGGGGGAAATTTCAGACAGTGATTTATATGAAGTTATGCTAATTAGCCAGCCATTTCCCGAATTAGTTGTTATTCCTTATGTTGGTGTTGGTGGCGGCATTATCAACACTAAACCCCATAGTGTATTAGCAGACTCAGAAAATAGACAAGACACTTTAATGTCCGCAGCCATAGGTCTTAAATATCATTTAGCCCGTAATTTTTTATTACGTGCTGAATATAAATATTCCTTAGTGTTAACGGATAGAGATGACAATGAAGAGGTTCAGGTATGGAAATTAGGTTTCAGCGTATTTTTTTAAGGGCTTTAATAGTAGGTGTAATGCCTATGTTGAGCGGCAAAGTTTTTGCATTTGATACTTTTAGTGCGGTTAAAACAGTTCACTTAAATGAAACAAATGCTTTTTCAGCCATCGCCTCTTTAGAGCAAGCGGGGGGAGCGACTTTTGGCGCTAACGCAGAAGATACGGTAACAGCAGATATAGAGCGCCGCGAAGTACTCGATGACATTTTAGATAGTGAAAACTTTGAATTTGGTGTGCAATTTGGCCTTATTTCCATTGAAGACTTTGAAAGTAACCTTTGGGTGAGTGGCCATTTTGCCTACCATATTAATGAATATTTTTATGCAAAAGCGTTATACGGATATTCAGAAGCGGGTGAAACCAGTTTTGAACAACTTGCCAACGTACCGCCACTTTTAACCGATGAGCAACGAAAGCTTAGTTATTACGGTTTAAATATTGGTTATAACTTACTGCCAGGAGAAGTGTTTTTAAGCAAAGACCTTGCTTTTAATAGCATGTTTTCTATTGAAGTCGGTGGTGGTAGCACTGAATTTGCAGGTAACGACCAATTTACCGTTAATTTAACCGCCAACTACCGCGTTTTTTTAACTGATTGGTTAACGTGGGATATTGGTATGAGTGACTATGTGTTTGATACCACGATTACCGGTAAAAGCAAAACCACCCATAACTTAAATTTCACCACTGGGGTGGCATTCTATTTTTAAACAATAATTGTCGACGGAATAACTTGATTAAGACTGATTGCGTGTGTTTTTGAGCGCGAACAAGTTCCCGCCTACGGGGTATTTTGACGTAGACGGAATAACTTGATTAAGACTAATCGCGCATGTTTTGAGCGTTAATCATATCGTAACAAGGTTAAAAAATCATAATGAATAAAGTATCGTTAAGTAAACTAGCATTCAGTCGCGTTTTAGCAAAAATCATCGCTATCATTTTACTGAGCAGCACTTTAAAAGTGTCGGCACTAGATATAGGTCAATCTGCTCCTGATTTCACCTTGAAAAGTACTCAAGGGAAAAACCTTAACTTAGCTGAGCAGCGTGGTCAGATTATTGTCATTAATTTTTGGGCTTCATGGTGTGGGCCTTGTCGAAAAGAGATGCCAGTACTGCAAACCTTTCACAATAAATATCAAAATTTAGGCGTTTCTGTTTGGGGCGTTAATGTAGAGCAAGAAAACCAAGCAGGGCAAGACTTTCTTGCTGATCTTAATTTAAATTTCCCTATATTTTTTGACAGCAGCAATAAAATTTCCGCTAACTACCAAGTAGAAGCAATGCCCACCACAGTGATTGTTGATAGGGGTGGTAAAGTGAGATACGTATTTAGGGGTTATAAAGAAGGCTATGAAAAAAAATATGCTAAAGCCATTAAAAAGTTAATTAGGGAATAATAATGCTAGCAAACTATTTTACTCGCTCTGTATTAGTTGTGTTTGTAATAAGCTTATTTGGTTTGATGGGGTGTGCGCAGCCTATTGAACCTTGGGTAAAACCTTATGAAAGACAACACTTGGCTGATCCTATTATGCGCATTAATCGCCATCCTATTGCCAATATGCATGTCGCTCATGTTTACGAAGCGCGTGAATCGGCTAGAGGGGCTGAAGGTACAGGGGGAGGTGGCTGTGGCTGTAATTAAGTTGACAACCCCCTTGCTAGGTTTGTTTTTATATCTGATTATCGGCTTGTTATTTTCTCTATCAAGTCATGCAGCCGTACTAGAAAAAGACAGAGCAGACGTGCTTTATCATAGTTATGATGGCGGCGGTATGAAAATTGATGGCCCCGCTATTTTATTAAGAAAAAAAGCCAGTGAATCAGTGGCTCTTTCTGCTTATTATTACGTTGATACTATTTCTTCTGCTTCCGTTGATGTGATGAGTACCGCCAGTCCTTATTCAGAAGAACGCCAAGAGGGACAGCTTGGTATCGAATATCTTCATGATAAAACAATTATGGCTTTGAGTGTTAGACAAAGTGATGAAGATGACTATTTAGCAAAGTCAGTTAATTTTAATGTTTCGCATGACACCTTTGGTGATTTGACTAATTTAAGCTTAGGTTTTGCTTTTAGTGATAATGACGTTAGGCGTAATGGTGATGATTTGTTTGAAGAGCAAAGCCAGCAGTACCGTATTCGCGCGGGTATTAATCAAATATTAACCAAAAACTTATCAATAGCTTTAAATATTGAGTCGGTTGCTGATGAAGGTTATCTTAATAATCCTTATAGAACCGTGCGCTATATTGACCCCTCAGTACCAGCAGGCGTTGGTTATCAATCAGAAGTTTATCCCAATACTCGAAACTCATTTTCAACCAAGTTATCGGCAAGTTACTATTTGCCTTATCGGGCGGCACTTTTTTTACATTACCGTTACTTTTCAGATAGCTGGCAAATTGATGCCAATGATATTGAATTGAGTTACCGACATCCCTTTGGCAAAACAGTTGAACTGGAATTAAAGGTACGTTACTACCAGCAAAGCCAAGCGAGTTTTTACAGTGATTTATTTTCTCATCAAGATGCACAAAACTTTTTAGCCCGTGATAAAGAGCTAAGTGACTTTGATGATTTAACCTTAGGATTAGGCGTGACTTATTTAATTCCTAAACAATTTTCAATAAGTGATTGGCGCTCTGAAGCCTCTATTCAGTGGGATTATATCACATTTAACTACAATAATTTTAGAGACCCTACAGCAGAAGGGGCATTAGGTGAAGAGCCTTTATACGGTTTTTCTGCCCATGTCATCAGAGCATTTTTTAGTGTTTATTTTTAGTGTTGTCAGCGCTCATGGTAGTAGGTAATTATAATGAATAAAGTTAATTTTATAGCCAAAATAAAAACAATAGTATTTTTACTAGCGACTATTAGTGCTTGTACTTTTTTTATGCAAAAAAGTTATGCGCAGGCAACAAGCAGTGAGTTAAATAAAGAAGTACAGCAGTTGAAAGCGCAAGTGTTACAGCTTAATCGCGAACTATTTATTCTTGAAGAAGACTTATTGTTCCCTGCCAGTACTCAAATTGCCATTTTTGTGTCAGTAGATATTGGCCGTTTTTTTAAATTAGATAGCGTTGAAGTTAAAATTAATGAGCAAGACGTCGCAGGTTTTTTGTATACCGACAGACAAAGAATAGCGCTGGAGCAAGGGGGAATACAAAAGCTTTATTTAGGTAACCTTAAATTAGGCACTCACCAGCTTACGGCTATTTTTACCGGGTTGGATAATGAAGGCCGCTCTATTAAAAGGGCGACAAGCCATACTTTTGAAAAAGAGGATGATTCATTAATGATTGAATTGAAACTTGTTGATAACACCCGTAATTACAGAGCACAGGTAGTGGTTGAAGAGTGGGTGTTATAGTTCTGTGAGCAAACTACCTACTATCACCAAGCTGCTTATGAGTATGTGTATCTGCACTTATTTCAGCGTTTATGTAAGTGTTTTAATGCCTTTACCAAGCTATTCAATGAGTATTGAAGGTAAGCAAGAAGACGCGCTAAAAACAAATTTGCAGGCAAAGTATTATCAACAGGCGCTTTATTACTACTTTCAAGGTGATTATTTCGCAGCGTTGAATATTATTAGTGACAGTAAGCTACGATTAAAATCACTTGATCAGACCTCACAACTTTTTGAGGCGGGCTTGCAAGTGAGCATGGGTTTACAAGAACAAGCCAAGCAAAGCTTATTATTATTTAATAATAAGCAGCAAGAAGACAAGGCGCGATTAGATAGCAAACCAGCATCAATAAAACGAGCAACGACTACTCAATATAAAGAAAGCGTCAGTGAGCTTTTAGTGTTGGCGTTACTTGCACTTACTGAGCAATTTATCGAGCAAGGTGAGATTATTCAAGCACAGCAAACCTTAGCTAAAATCCCTCAAATTACCCAACGTTACTATCAGCAATACCACGTATTAAGTCAGTTAGCTTATTGGCCAAAAAAGCCTGATTTATTACCACCATCTTTGCAGAAAAATAGTGAATATAATCAAAAGGTTGAGGTGGGTTTGCAAGATACTGTTTATAAGTCGCCTTATATTCAGTTAAATAATGCCTTACGACTAATTGAAGAAGGTGACTTTGCCCCCGCCATTGGTTTATTAAAAGTGATTAAAAGTAGACGCTGGCATGCACCAGAGCAAACTTTTTGGCAATTACTCTTTGCTACGGATAATAATTTATCACTCGAAAAACAATCAGAAGAGCAGCTACAAAATCAAGCGGTTAATGATTATGCACAATTATTATTAGCGCAATTATATGTACAACAAGAGTTGTATGAGCAAGCTTTTTTTGAGCTGAAAACCTTTCCTCAACAAAGCCCTTACACCGAAGCTGCTTTATTTTTATTTGCCTTTTCTGCACAGCAAATTCAGCAAGATACTATCGCTTTAAGTTTACTTACCCTATTACACGAGCAGTATCCGTATTCACATCTAGGGTGGCAGGCAGGTTTGCTGATGGCTAAACAAGTGACAGAGCAAAAAGGCTTAACACTAGGCTGGCAAGCTTATCAAAATGTTGAACAGTTCTTTTTAGTAAGTATTGATAAGCTTAATCATTTTGAAGCGGCTTACTCTGCCAGCACAGATTTATTATCTTTTTCAACGACCCAAAAAACTGCTTTAGATCAAGTATCTAAAATATCTAAAAGCGATGTAGTAACACCGCGTTATGCTCCAGAATCTATATGGTTACAGCAAGCACTGTATGATGCGTCTCTTAGTAGCTTGTACCAACAGCTAACAGAGCTTACGGCCTTAGAGCAACAGAGTCAGGCATTACAGAATAAGAATAGTTGGATTGCTGAAACAATTAAGCTAAATACGCAGCGCAAGGCTCGAATAGCCGCTTCTCAAATAGCGATAGCACAACAGGGCGTTTATGAAAAACTCTTGGAGAAACGAAAAGGCTTATCGGCGGTGCTAACGTTAGCCTTATCTGATCCTCAGCAAAATGGTTTTGCTTTTGCAAATGAGAAAGAACAAGTATTGCTTGACCGTTTGCAGCGCAGCAAAGAAAACTTAGTATCTATTATTAAGTATAGTGTTAAGCATGGTGATGAAAGTGAACAGGCTAATATTGGCGATTATCAACAACGTTTAATGCGTATTAGTGCCGTGTTAACGTGGCAGCTAAAGCAGCAATTTCCTCAACGTGCTTGGCAGCATAAACAAGCGCTTATCTCGCTCGATAAAAAGCTAAAAGATGTTGCCACCTTGCAAAATAAAATATCACGCTTATCTATAAAGGAACCTACAGAGGCATCAACAGGGCAAAATTCGTATTCGTTATCACAGCTCGCTAATCGACAAATAAATGAGGATGAGAAAATTAGCCAGCTTAGCAAGCAGCTTAAACAACTCAAAAGTAAAGTGTCATTAATTATTAGCACTAAGGTTGCTCATTATATTGACGAACAACGCATGCTATTGACACAGCATTTATTAACGACGCGCAGTGCTATGGCGGCGGTATTAGAGAAAATGTCAACTAATGATAAAAAAATTGAAAACCAACTTAACCTTGATGCTCAAGCGGTTAAGGAGCAAGCATTATGAGTTTGCGCATTTTGCCTATTAACGCAAAAACATTATCAATATTTAGCCTTACTTTAGCTTTGTTGTCTGCTTGTCAAAGTACGTCTGAGCCAAACTCGTCTGATAAAATTGCATCGGTTCAACGAGCTACGCTGACTGACTTGGCTAATGAGCAGGCGGCTAATACGCTAAAAAACCAAGCAACTATTGCTGAAAACACACAAGTGATGAGCAAAGCACAACGTTCAGCAAAATTGTCAGCCTTATATCAAAGTATTTTAACCTTAGAGCCAGACCAAGAAGTGCGAGCGAAAATTGAATATCGGCTAGTACAAATAGGCACACAAGCTTATGAGCAACAAGATGATACGCCAGCACAAACGGGAAAAAACTCGCCATCATTAACGGCTCTTGTGGCTTCTTATCAAACCTTGTTAGCTCGTTTTCCTAATAGGGCAGAGAATGAAGAAATTCACTATCAGCTTGCCAAAGCACTAAGTTTGCAGGGAAAACTGGATGAGAGTTTGTTACAAATAGAGCTGCTATTGGCAAAATACCCTAACAGTCTCTATGCTGCTGAATTGCACTTTAGGCGTGGCGATATTTATTATAATTTACAATATTACTCAAAAGCTTTTACGGCATATCAAGCGGTGTTGCGCTTAAAAAACAGTACTGACTATTATGTTAATAGTGTTTACATGTCGGGCTGGACATTATTTAAATTAAATCGCTTGCCTGAAGCGGATGAAACCTTTTTAACGTTATTAGATCATATTGTTGCACAAGAAAAAGTACAGCCCTTTGAGGACAACTTTAGCTTCGCGGCACTAGATAACCGTTATGTTAGTTTAGTGAGTGATATTCAGCGGGTATTAAGTGTTTCATTGAGCCAGCAGCAACAAGCAAAATCACTGCTTGCTTTAGTGAATAATCATAAAAAAAAGCAGCTTGGTCAACATAAGCAACACAATCAACGTTATTTGTACCTATATCGTCATCTGTTATTTAAAAATTTAGCAGACTTTCTACTTGAGCATGGTTTAAAGCATGATGCTGAATTGACTTATCAAGCGTATTTAACTTTGGCTCCCAATAATATTTGGGCGACAAGATACGCTTTGGCATTGATTGAGTTATATCACCAGCAAGGTAAATATCAAGCAATACGGGCATTGAAAATTCATTATGTACAACAATATGGTTTGCAAAGTGAATTTTGGCAACAAGGTCTCAGTGCCAACCGTGCTGATATTGTTAATGAAGCTTTATTAATGACTGAAATATTGCCAAATTTATTAACCTTTAGTTACCAGCACAGCCGTTATTTGTACGCACAAGCACAATCAGAAGTTATCGCGACAGCAAAAATTCAAGCATTTGCCAATACTGCTCATTGGTTAGGTATTTATTTGTCATTGGCCAAACAACCACAAGCAACACAACTGATAAGTAAACTGGCGTTAAGTAAAGGCTTGTTAGCCGATGAGTTGCTATATGCGGATGCGAGCTTTGAAGCCCAACATTACCAACAAGCGTTAAATAGTTATGAGTATATTGCCTATCAGGCACCTACAACCGCTCAGCATTTAAAGCCACTGCGTAAAGAGGCGGCTTATGCAACCACGGTAACTATTCGTGCAATGTTAGCCTTGCCTGCAAAGGAATATGGCAAAGAAAAAAATAAAACCGCTCGTGAAGCAAGTGCATTAGAAAGTGCAGCAGCGACTAATGTCGAGCAAACTTTATTGTTAACACGGGCTCGTTTCGATAAAGCCTTTATTGAACATTACCCTGATGATGACCGCTCATTAACCCTAGCGGTTCAGCAGGCACAATATGCTTTTACTAATGAAAATCATAAAATGTTGCAATATTACAGCCATTTTATTTTACAAACCCACGGCGTTATTACTCGTACTGATGCAAGTACAGAAGTTATAAAAAGCGGATCAATAAACCATGGTGAAGTCTCTGCTAAATTAACGGACAAAGCGCGCAAAGAAGTACAAATTGCCAGTCAGTTACAGGCAAATGACGTCTATCAACAAGGTCAATATACTCAGGCCGAAGCTGGTTACCACTTAGCGCTTAACTATATTGCTGCTAACAGTCAACTTTGGCTTAAAATGCGCGAGTTGTTAGCGGCTAGTATTTATTTTCAAGGGAAAAGCTTGGTTTTATCACAGCCGTTATTGGCTGTTGAGCATTATTTACGTTTAGGAAAACAAATTCCCGAATCAAGTTATCGTCTTAGTGCTCATTTTGATGCGGCTAACTTATTGCTTGCTCAGCAACAATGGCAACAGGCTATTGAGGTGTTATTAGCCTTTCAAAAACGTTATCCAAATCATGAGTATAGTCGCTCAATACCAGCCAAATTAGCTCAGTCTTATCAGCATCTAGAGCAATGGCAAATGGCGGCGACTCAGTACCTAGCCATTATTGCTTTAGCCAAATCAGGCTCAGGAACAGGCTCTACAGAGTTGCAACGAGAAGCTTTGTATAGTGCCGCAGAACTCTATTTAAAAGCGGGTAATTTAGATAAAGCCATTAGTACGTTTAGAACTTATGCTCATACTTATCCTAAACCTTTTGATATTGCTCAAGAAGTACGTTTTAAAATGAGTGGTTTTTATCAACAAACTAAAGAGCCAAACAAGCAATATTATTGGTATCGAAAAATAATTAAATTTCATGAACAAGAACTTGCTTCATCAACAGCAATAGTAAACTCGCGCGCGCTTTATTTAGCCTCTATCGCTGCTTTAGGTTTAGGCGAAGCGCACCAACAAACGTTTAAACAAAGTAAGCTTACTTTACCACTTAATAAAAGTTTAGCGCGTAAACAAAAAGCGATGAAATTAGCGATTGGCTATTATAAAAAATTACTGTCATTTCAATTAGCTGAATTTGTACCCCATGGTACTTATAATTTAGCGCAAATGTATCGGCAATTAAGCCTCGATGTTATGTCTTCACAACGACCGAAAAATCTAGATGAACTTGCTCTGGAAGAATACGATTTATTATTAGAAGAAATTGTTTATCCGTTTGAAGAAAAAGCCATAGAAATTCATACCAGTAATGCACAACGTGCTTGGCAAAATGTTTATGACCAATGGGTTAAGGAAAGCTTTTCTGCCTTAGCTGAGTTAGAACCCGCTTTATATGATAGAAGCTATAAGCACAGTAATGCTGATAAAAAGGAGCGTGATGTTGATGCGATTCACACCTTACATTAAACTTTCACTTGGCTATTTAGCCCGTTATAACACTATTTATTTAATTGCGTTATTACTACTAACTTTGTTGAACTCAGCTTGCAGTAGTGTGCCTGAAAAAGCAGGTAGTACTAATGAACCTAGTGATTTGAAAAGCATAAGCAAAGATATTACTGACTTGGTGGCATTCCCCAATAATGAACAAGCTCAGCAAATTCAAACAGCTAAGGATATTTTTCAGCCAGCATCAAGGAGCAAAAATGCTTATCTTGAACAAGAAGCACGCTTAATGAGTGGCGTGCCTGAAGACGTTATTGCCACGTATCAGCAAGCCCTTGTTTTAATGGAACAACAAAAATGGCTGGCAGCAAATGAATTATTTGCTCAGGTTATTGCTAAACAAGCCAATTTATCAGGAAGTTATGTAAACCAAGCGCTTATATTGAGAGCGTTAAGTGTACAGCAACAGGGCACTGAGCAAACTAAACAAGCCAAACAAGCTAAGCAAGTAAATGCGAGTGAGTTATTAATAGATAAAGCAATCAGTGTTAACCCTCTTAACCCTTATGCGCAGTATTTTAAAGGGCAAATATTGCAAGAAAAAGGGCAATTTGAGCAGGCAGAGCAACGTTACGCTACCGCCTTGTCTATTTGGCCTCATTATAGTGAAGCGCAGTTGAGTATGGCTGTTTTACTTGAATTGTACCGTGGCAAGTTGCTTGTTGCGCATCAGTATTATGCGGCTTATTTACAAAGTAAGGCTGATGATAAACAAGTACAACGTTGGCAAGCCGCGTTAGCCATTAAAATTAAACGAGCAGGTTTAACTTTACCTGTGCAGGAAGGGGAATAGTATGAGGAATATCTTTCGCGAACTTTTTGCTTTTACAAAAACAACAACAATGTTTTTTACTGTAATAGCCATACCTTTTACGGCAGTCGCCATGGAAGCAACAAAAGCTAATCCGTCAATAAAATCCCCCTTAGTGATCAAAAGCCAAGTTAAAGGATCGCAAGAGCAGCCCAATGTTATTTATATTATGCCGTGGCAAGGCATTGAAAACCCCATCAGTATTGAAGGCAATAAACAAAAAATTGTCTTACCGAACTTTAAACCAATTAACCCTAAATCATTTAAACAACAGGCAAGACTTTTTTATCAGGTCAATACGACTAAATCTAAACAAGTAAGCTTAAATAAGTAAGGTAAATAAGTAAGGTAAATAAAGTAAGTAAATTTAATTAAAATAAGATTAACTCACTCGATACTACTTTGGTAAAAAAGTTTAGTGGCAAAGTGAAGTTAAAGTAACGCAAAAAAGAAGGAAAAAAACATGAGTTTTATCGACAGCATAATTGCATTTTTACAAAATGGCGGTTCATTTATTTATCCTATCGCTTTGGTTTTAGTGGTGGGTTTAGCAATTACCATAGAACGTTGGCTATATTTAAGCTCGGCACTAAGAACCAATCAAAAAGCATTAGTTTCACTGCAAAGCGCCCTGAAAAAAGGTGATATTGATGTGATTAGTGAGCAAGCAAAAAATAACTCTGCGCCAGTGCTTGACGTCTTAGAGTCAGGTATTGCCCGCTTATCTACGGTCAAGCGTCGAGAAGATGTTGAATATGCTATGGAGGAAACTATTATGGAATATATGCTGCGTTTAGAAAAGCGCACCCCGTATTTAGCGACACTGGCCAACATTGCCACGTTATTGGGCTTACTCGGTACAATAATGGGCTTAATTGCGGCTTTCTCCGCGGTGGCGAATGCAGATCCAGCAGAAAAAGCTAACTTGTTATCATCTAGTATTTCTGTGGCAATGAACACCACTGCATTTGGCTTAATTACCGCTATTCCGTTAATTTTATTTCACACCAGCTTAATGAGCAAAACGGCAACCATTGTTGATTCATTAGAAATGGCGGGCATTAAACTGCTCAACTCACTGTCTTTTGGCCCTGTAGACTCAAACCGAGGCTAATATCATGAGACGTCGTCGTCGCATTAAGTCGCCAGAGGCTGAGTTAGATATTACCTCGTTTATGAATTTGATGATTGTACTGGTGCCAGTATTGTTGTTGAGTTTAGTGTTTTCTCAGGTGCGTATTTTAAACTTACAATTACCCGTTGCTGCGCAAGAGCAAGATCAGCAAGTAGAAGATGAGCCTAAAGTATTAGAGTTAGTGATCAGCAAAGCGGGTTTTGAACTAAACTATCCTAGTGGTATTTTATTGAAAACGTTTGAAAAAACTGAGCAAGGTTACAATTTTTTGCTGTTATCTAAATATTTACAAGACTTAAAACTAACCTTTCAGCAAAATGATATTGAAAAAAATGACATATTAATCTTACTAGCCCCCGAGGTTGACTACCAAACTATTGTTTCAGCTATGGATACGGTTCGCTCCTTCAAAGCGGTTGTTGCCGCTAACCTTGTTGATGCACAGCTGTTTCCTGAAATATCTCTGGGCGATGCACCCGAGCTTGGTTTCCCAGAGAGAAGTGCTTTACCAGCGAATAGAGAGAGCAGCATAGGAGGCAAACCATGAAGCAGTCAGCAAGAGCCAAAAGGCTTGCTAAGCACCATAAACGCTTTGGTAGCACTTCTAAGCTAAACCTAGTGTCATTGATGGATATTTTTACTATCTTGGTGTTCTTTCTTATTGTTAATCAGTCTGAGGTTCGCGTGTTAGAAACCACAAAACAAATAAATTTACCTGTTTCTATCGCTGAAGAATTACCGAGCGAAAATGTGTTGATCACCGTACTCAGTAATAGTGTTTTGGTACAAGAGCGTTCTGTATGGCAGCAAGACATTGCTTTAAATGCGCTTAATAACAATGTGCAGGCTGATAGTAACTCATTGGTTAGTAACAACAATGAACAACTAATTGATGCTCTTAAAACTGAATTGGCTTATTTAGCCACAAAACGCCCCCAATTGAGTGAAACAGAGCAAGAGAAGGGCAGAGCGGTGACTATTATTGGCGATGCTGCAGTGCCGTATCAAGTGCTGAAACAAATTATGGCGGCTTGTGCGGATAGTGATTATAGAAATATGTCTTTAGCGGTAAAACAAGTCGCTAGAAGCGCACAAAAGGAGGGGTAAATAATGGCAGCAGCAACTTTACCTCGCCATGTGAGTTTCACTAATAACGCCAGCTTTCAAAATTTTTATGAATTATTTAAACCGAGCGAACAGGATAAAAAATTCACCACCATTTTAACCATGCTATTTGCACTGTATTTTATTATTGCGGTAATAGTACCTTTTTTAGAGCAAATAGAGGTGCCACGAGCGGTAAAAGAGCAAGTACCAGTACAATTGGCTAGAATTGTTTTGAAAGAAAAACAATTACCTTTGCCAGAAAAGCCGCAAGAAAAAATTGTTGAAGAGAAACCAGCAGACTTAATAGAAGAAATAAAAAAAGAAGTGCTTAAAGACGAACCAATAAAACCACCAGTACCTTTGTCGGTAGAAAAAAGGCGAGATCTTGCTAAACAAAAAGCAAAAACATCTGGCTTAGCGGCGATGAAAGATGAACTTTTTGCCATGCGTGAAGCTTTCGATGTTGTGCCAGCCGCTCAAACAACCTTGAGTAAAGAGCAGTCGTCAGAAACTAAAATCAAAAGAAAGTTACTCGCGGGGGCAGTAAATAAGCAAAGTACCACGTTAAGTGCAGCTAAAACCTCTCAAGTGGTCAATAGCGATGCCTTAAGCACACGCAATACCCAACATGTACGTTTGTCTGAGGAAGAAGTGCTTGCAGGCACTGATGTACTTGTAGAAGAGAGTTTAGCAGCAAGTAACTCTGGGCAACGCTCTGAAATGTCATTACGGCGTACTTTAGAGGCGCATAAATCACGCCTTTATGCGCGTTACAATCGCGCCCTGCGCAAAGATCCTTTTTTGCAAGGAAAAGTGTTGTTTGAAATTGAAATTCAGCCTAATGGTAAAGTCAGTAAAGTTGACATTAAAGCAAGTGAACTCAATAACGCTAAATTAGAGCGACAATTGTTAGTGATTCTACGCTCAATTACTTTTCCCGCAGAAGATGTTGCGGTTATGGTTACCATCTGGGTGATTGATTTTTTACCGAGTTAATCATAATAATCATAAGTAAACCACCCTGTTAATATCAACGATAGGATGCTTTCCACCTATTCAGGCATACAACTGCCAGGCTTAATTATGGTGCTTATTTATTTACGTTGTAGTGGCTAAGTAACTCTGGATTTTCTAACTCACAATGGGGCACTTAGCGCCATAGGAGTTAGTTCACTTTGTTAAGGTTTTTAGCATAAAAGATATCTTATGACTTCTGAACGCTAAAAAGCAGACGATAACGCTCTACTCAGCGTAGCGACTCTTGCTCCGCTGGAGTAGTTTCTTATAGGGTTTACTATTTTGGCCTAAGTGTCCCTATAAAGTGGGCGTCTATCAGCTTTATGTTCTCTAATATGTTGAGTGTTTAATATACATAGTCTCGATTAATTAACGTTTGGTGTTGATACTCATTTAGATATTCATGTAGCGGAATTATTCAATGGTGTTGGAAAATTAACACCTCCAAATTATTGATAATCTTCTATTGTTTATCAGTCAGTATAATCTCCAACTCAGCCAATTTTTGGTCATTAACGTGACGTTTGAATCGTGTTAGCAATAGCTTCAATTTTGGATGAATGTAAGTTTGACAAAAAGGTTTATTGGGTGATTTATATAAGTAATTGAGAAATTCATCTTTATTTGTTTTAAATGAATTAAATGGTAGTACCTGTGTGATGATTGATTTATCAAAATCACTTTGTAGACGAGCTAAAGTTTCACAGGCTTCTTTGTATTGTTTATCGTTATAGGTATATATAGCTGAGCGATATTTTTTTCTCATGGAGTGGTTAGCTGTGCTTGCATGAGTATGTAAATGGATTTCGATCACGGACTGCAAAGAAATAATAGTAGAATCAAAATATACTTCAATTGCTTCAGAGAATTCAGAATCATTGCCATTTGAAGTAATCCATCCTTGATTCACTGCATTAACACCGATAAGTGATTCGAATACACCTTCTGTGCACCAATGGCAACCACCGCCTAAACCGATCTTATTGATACCAACATTATGCGCAGAATTATCTTTATACACTTTTGCTCACCGATAGAGTTATAGGTTGAGGGTTTTTTGGTTTTTTTATGAGTTTTCGCACTCAACAAAACGATCACCAGCCAAAATAGCGCTTTCATTTCTCACTTTAATGAGCCCTCAACTTGATTAACATAATCGCCATAGCCGTTATCGACCATTTCATCACGATGAATAAAACGAAGAGAAGCGGAATTAATACAATAACGTAATCCACCTGTGTTGCTTGGTCCATCAGTAAATACATGACCTAAATGGCTGTCACCATGGCTAGAACGTACTTCAGTACGAACCATTCTATGACTAACATCGCTAAGTTCTAAAACATTTTCAGAGACTATTGGTTTGGTAAAACTCGGCCAACCACAGCCAGATTCGTACTTATCTGATGAAGCAAATAGCGGTTCACCTGAAACTATATCGACATAAATACCAGGCAAATTGTTATTAAGCAGTTCACCACTACCTGCTCGCTCTGTAGCATTTTGTTGTGTTACTAAATATTGTTCTTTTGTCAGTGCCGCAATTGCATTTTTAGATTTTTGATATGTTGGCATAACATTCTTCTCCTATGCGTTTTAACTACTTTCTCATGATTTTATGCTAGTGGTACGAGTTACTTTATTTTCTCCTTTGATGAATTATTGCTGCACTTATATGACCAATGCACAATAAGGGAAGTATGAAATCTGAGGCAATGTCTCGATGATAATTGGCAAAAGGTTCAGTAAAAGTGATCATTAACACTCCTAAATTTTGCTGTATTAATTGTTGAATGAATTCATATCTAAAAAACTAGGTAAAACAAAAATACCTAATAGTAGCATATCAAAACCAGTGCCAATATAGGCGCTGACAGGTAAAGAAAATAGCATGAAATACAAAATGAAATGTACTATTTTTGCTGACAGTTTCTTAGTCGAGGCGGTATCGTTATTCGTTTTAGCCATTTGAAAGCGTAACGCGAGCATAATGGTACTTAGTATTAATATCAATAAGCCAAAATTGATATGAATAACGAGTAAGTACCAGTTAGCTACCTCCATTTGTGTGGTACACCAATATCGATAATAAGCTGTTGAATATGCCATCACGATACTAAAGGCAATACTCCAGTGTAGTACTCTGAGCATTGTTAAATTCGCCGACACTTGTTCATTAATACACTTATTTATCTCTACCGTTTAACACTTCCCTATCTTTCCCTCCCAAAGGAGTATGACAGCCTAAACACATTTGTGAACGTCCTGATAAATCTACTCCTTGGTAGTTGATGATAGTGCCATCAGGGGTATATTCGGCCCAAAACCAATCATTATTAGCTGAATCGTAACCTTTTTCGCGTTGGAACATAATGGTCAGCGCTACGTAGTTATGGGCTTGATCTTCACTATATACTTTGTGAGGTGTAAGCTTTTCTTTCGCACCATAATTATGTTTGACTATTAGTTTTCCGTTGTGACCTGCAATTGTAGCTTGGGTTGAAATGACTTCTTGAATGCTGCCGTGAGGCCGGCTTCCTATAAATGGGTAACTACGAATACGTCCCTCACCGATAAGTTTGTTTTTAACCATGAATTGCCATACTTTGGCTGCATCTGCATTATCTACCGCTTTTCCTGATGATACTTTCGGCTGTTCAGCCACCGTATAGAAAGGGAGTAAAAATAACATGAGGGTAGCAATTTTTAATCGCATTAACGTTCTGGTTGAAATGATGAGCATATTACTCTCCGGTATGTTGTTTATTAAATGGAAAATAAAAACCGTTTAAGCTACTAACTTTGAGTAATAAAGGTAAAGTTACAAGTAAAACGGCTAAGTAAACTGTCTTATTTCATTGGTTTAAGGGTATCTGAATAACCGCCACCCGCTTTCTTTTTCATCCCCTTACCTTGACTTAAGACCGGATAATATTGTGTAAACACAAAGTCATCAGCCGCTGCTGCTGCGTGGCATGAATTACAAGACTCTGCTGGAAATGCTTTTGCTGTTTTTGATAGTGTTTTATGGTCAGCACTTGAGAAACTAAAGTATGCCCAGTTGCCAGGCTCATCCTTAAAGTGTTGCTTACTTTTAATGGTCGCTTCAAGACCGATAAAGTCACCCATAAAATATCCTTTACCACTGACAGCCGACTTTGAACCTACAGAAACTAATTCTTTTATGATGATAGTACCATCACGAAATTCTCCTTTATTTTTCCAGTGTTGCCAGCTTTTGGGATCTATATAAACATTATGCAGTTCAGGAAAAGCGGCTTTGCCATCATTCATGTCATTCGGTGTTACAGGTGTACCAACGTAAACCCATTCTCGATACCCAGTAGGACGTTCTAATTCCCCATTTTGGATGGAAAATGCTTGCTCTGCATAAGTTAATCCTGAAAAAATCACTTGCATAAACAGGAAGGATGTTGCTAATAATACTTTATTGGTTTTCATAATAAACTCGACTTTATTTTGTGAACTTTAATTATAGCTGTAATTGTTATTAACACTTGGTATCTGAAATGCTCAAAAATGTCGTTCATCAACTCAAAATTAATTCACTTTGGATCTGAACTTTAATAATTGTTTTATTAATAAAGGATAAATAACTAACGAAAATACTATCATGATGAAAGCGAGTGATAAAAATAAAGGTTTTAATACAAAACTATCAGGTAATAACAATATTAGCGCAATAGATACGGCTCCTCTGGCTCCTGAAAAATTCAATAACCAAAAACTTTGTCTATTTAATCTTTTTTGCTCTAACTTGATAAAAGGGTAAAGCAGCATTAACGCCCCCATGCGCGATATCAAAAGCAATACCAAGGAGGCAACAGCTAATAGCACCGAAATCGTTTCAAATGAGGTATAGACAAAGAAGCTTGCGCCTAATAAGAAAAATAATACGGCATTGGCAATATATTCAATATAATCCCATATGTTGCTATGAATATGTTTATTTTGACTCTGTTCATCTGGCTTATAACCATAGGCTAGGGCAGTAGAAAATACCGCGAGAATACCTGAAAAGTGCAGCATCTCAGCTAATAAAAAACTGCCAAAAGCAATGGCAATAGTCATATTGATGGTTAACGTAAAATGTTCTTCCTGCCATATTTTAAGTAGCCAACGTGCGCCTCGACCAAAAAACAATCCGAGCAGTAAAGCACCGATCACGTGGGTCAGAAAACTTGTGCTGCTGCTCAACAAGTCAAAATCTTCGCCTTTAAATAATACCAGCGCAATAATTCCTGCTACTGTGATCACAAAGCCATCATTTAAAATTGATTCTCCTTCAATTAATAATTTTTGCGACTCTGATACCTGTTTGTTGTTATGCAATAAAACACCAACAGCAAGTGGATCCGTTGCCGATATGATAGCGCCAAATAATAATGCTTCCAGCCATGGTAATGTAAAAGCCAAATGCAATACACCAGCTATGATCACCATGCTGATCAATATACCCACACTTCCGACTAACGAAGCCGGCCATAATATTTTTTGAAAATGTAATAAACACATTTTTTGCGTAGAAGCAAAAATAAGAGGAGGCACAAAAACATACAGAATTAAATCTGGATTCAAGGCGAGTTCGGGTAAACCAAAACTGCCAAAATGCACAATGCTTGCGTAGCCTATACCTAGTAATAAAACCCAAATAATATCCGGTAAGATCGTTAGGCGACGGGCATAATATGAAAGTGCATTCAATGCAACTAAAGCAAATACGCCAAAGACTATAAGGTTAAAAACTATTTGCTCATGCATTGGGAGCCCCGAGAATTAAACTGTTAAACTTAGTTAACAGCTTAAATTTTAATATGATGATTTTTCAGCAATGATCTCAATTTCTACATTTGCACTTTTAGGCAAACTATAAACACCTATTGCCGTACGACATGGCCGATGACTACCGATCCAGTTGCTATATACTTCATTAAATTTAGCAAATTTATCATTGTCCATAGTGGCAATATAAACATTCATCTTACAAATATTTTGTTTAGTGATCCCCGCTTCCTCTAGTAATATTTCAATATCAGCAAAAATAGTTTTCGCTTCCGCAGTAATACCGCCTGTTGGCAGTTCTCCTTGGCTATTACGGCCAACAAGCCCTGAAAAAAAGACAATATTTTTTACAATAGCAGCCCGAGAATAAGGAGCGAAAGATGTTGGCAACTTGTTTGAATTAATTAATTTCATAATTTTATACTTTATATGCCAATCACCTGAAAATACGCGTTTGCGCATATTCAAGTGAATAACATATCCTTTAAAAAAGCCCGTATGCTTTAAGCAGTCATACGGGTAGTAAAATGAGAAGATCCTTATTTATCAAAGAATGCTTTTTGCACATTGCTCAAGCCAGATGTCGCCAAGAAATCAGGCATCCATTCATCAGGTTTTGATACAATATCTCCGTAAGTAATACCTTCTTTTATACTTTTTGCGCGCACATACAGCCCCTGTTTTTCACTGGCTATGGCATTATTGAGGGTTTCTTCAATAATGCTTGCAGGGATCACGATAACACCATCTTCATCGCCAAAAATATAATCATTAGAGCGTACCAAACACCCACCACAACTGATATCAATGTTGACAGCATGAGGATATAGCACACGACCTGTGCCTACTAATGGCGTAAAACCAGCAGAGTAAGAAGGAAAGTTAAACTCTTCTTTAAATTCTCTTTGATCACGCAGGGCACCATCTGTCACTAAACCTTCAGCGCCTAAATTATCTAAAGCAGCAAATTTTGTATCACCGCCAATAGCAGCATCTTTGTAGCCACTGGTTTCTATAACTAGTACTTTTCCTGGTCCACAAAGCTTGATGGCATGCATCATTGGATCACCACTGGCTATTTTATCTTTATATTCAAAATTTATATCTGCAATGCAATCTTCACGAGCAGGTAAAGATCTGACGGTTACCGCTTGCCCAAACAAACGTTTATTTGGTGTAACTGATTGAATACCTTTTATTGTTGATTGAAAAGATATTGATTGCATGACATCTGATATCGTTGCTACTGATGTTTGGTTTGATAATGCTTTTAATTCTTCAAATGTTGCCATGAGGGCCTCTTACGTTGGTTGAGTTAATAAATTTGTACTTAATAAATATCATTTTTTTTAAATGAAGGTATGCCAATCAAGGTGATCTTGATTGTCTGCATGGGTAACCTCATCATAAAGAGCTTGTAATTTTGATGTGATTTCGCCTATTTTTCCGTTACCAACAGGTTTGTTGTTATAGGTTGTAACTGGATCAATTTGAGCTGCAGTACCTGTTAGAAATATTTCATCTGCCGTATCTAATTCTTCAGGCTTTATTACTCGCTCACAGACCTTCAAGTTCAGCTCTTTTTGGAGCAGTTCTATTACACTTTTACGTGTGATACCTTTTAGGATATAGCCAGTTTTTGGTGTAATGACTTGATTATCTTTAATTAAAAAAATATTGGAGGAACTCGCTTCTGCCACATTGCCATTTACATCTAACATAATGGCATCATCAGCACCTCGGCTATGGGCAAAGCGGTAATTAAAATGTGAATTGGTATAAAATCCCATTACCTTAGCTTCGATATCACCCGCTTTGGGCGAAATGCGCTCTATATCACTAAGGACAACATTTAAGGCTTCAGAGTCACGATAGTTACCCATAGGCCAGAAAAATATCGACATTTCTACTACATTGGTTTTGCCCAACCCAGGTGAACTTAAACCAAATTGTAATTGTGGCCGGATATATCCCTGGCTTTGACCACTGGCTTTTACCGTATCAATACAAGCGGTGATAATTTCATCTTTGCTATATAACGATTCGATGCCAAGTTTTTGCGCACTAGCGAGTAGGCGGTCTATATGTTCGTTTAAATGGAACAGACTAGTACCTTTGCAGGTATCGTAAACTCGAATGCCTTCAAATACAGCAGTACCGTAATTATTAGCATGTGTGACGACATGCACTGTTGCTTCTTCAAAAGGAATGAATTCACCATTGAACCAAACAGGATTTCGTCCATTTTCTGGCACAACATCAATATTTTGTATCATTTTCATAACATGACCTTCTTAAACATAAAATTAACCAACACAGGGACAAGTTTTCATATCCGAGCAATGACTGCTAAATAATGGAACGCGTTTTAATATCCACCAAAGTACAACACTTGTTAAAAATACTAAGACGATATCTAAACTGATAACTAATAAAGAACCTGCAAATACAAAGCCCACTGAAAACAAGGATGTTTGCCCAGAACGAAATTGCTGCCATATCTGAAAGTCCATACTGGAGATGCCTGCTTTAATTAAAATACCGATAAAAATTGAGGTTGGGATAAAAGACAACATAGCATCAAAAAATAAGGCAGCCGTTATCACAAATACACCGACTAACACCCCAGAAACCCATGACGTCGCGCCGCCATTTTGTAACAACTTAGTACGGACAAAACCTATGGTGACCGGGATCCCTCCAATGAAAGCCACTGCAGCATTTGCAACCCCCTGATTCCTCAGCTCTCGTCCATAATCTGGTGAAGTACCCAGAGCCCGAGCTGTGACGATGGTGATAAAAGCCAGAATAAAAGTCATCTTTAATATATGAGGTACTAAGCTGAACAATGTCGAAGATGAGGTGTTCAAAAACGCAATGTTGGGAAAAATCGCATCCAGATTTATTCTGTCAATATTAAGTGTATTAACGGGAGCCGAAAAAACAAAAACCACGACACTACCAATAAGCATTGCCGCCAGAGAGCCTGATACAATACTGCCTCCGGGTATTTTTACTAACCTTTTTGCTACTTTGGACCAGAGTGCCATTAAAATAAAAGTGCCTATAACTAAAGCTGTTTCCCACATCTGAACAGGTAAACTAAGCTGTCTAAAACTTTCAATTTTAAGGAGTTGCTTGAAAATGATGAATAACGAAACTCCATTTACAAAAATAGCGATGGAAACATAGGGCACATAATCAATGTACTTTTCAATAGGAGTAAAGCTCAGCAAAAAAAGCAATAATGCTGAAGCAAGCAATATAAGCATCATAACTTCAGGATTTACACCAACAGCTGATAAAGCAGCAATAGTTGTGAACATCAAACCTGCTGTAGGACCAGTAGGCCCTGATGTTTTAACTTGGATGCCACCAAATATCACACCTACTATTGAGGCAATAGCCATAGACAACATGCCTATCGTAGGACCTACACCTGTCCATACACCAAAAGCAGAGCCTGCAGCAATGGTTAAAAAACTAACCGTTAAAGCTGCGCTGATTTCTTTACCCATAATACTTTGGCCCCTAATATTCAATTTTTTGTAAATAGTAAATAGTAAATAAGCTTTTGCTTTCGTCTTTAAAAAATTCACAAAAGTCTCTCGTCAGCTCAAATGTTTATCTTCGAAAATTAACGTTTTTCATACTAAATAAACTTGAGCTGATTTTTAAGAGCTAAAATATAGCAATGATTGTCTAATCTCTTGGTATTTCGAATGCTCAAAAAAGTCTCTCATTAGCTCAAATGTTCAGTCTCGAAATTTAATGTTATTAATACTAAACTTGAGCTAATTGTTAAGAGCTAAAATATAGCAATGATTGTCTAATCTCTTGGTATTTAGCATGCTCAAAAAAGTCTCTCATCAACTCAAATGTTTAATGTTGGAATTTAAAGTACTTGATGAGGTTGTCTATACCTTAGGGTCTTCGTGGCAGCATACTCATTAATTCCGCCCTAGTTGCTCTTTCAGGATGTCCGTATCTCCTAAGACAATGCTTAGGGTTCATATTGGACATAAAGGGAATTTTTATATTAGTGCGGTAACAGGTTGACAGGCTGATAATGTCAAACCAATGGATATTGTTATACTTCTCGTTGACGCTATGCACTGGACAGCTGACTAGAATAAGTGACTAGTGAGCAGCAGATAATACTTGCGCAATAGCTCTACCATTGCTTCAACAAGGCCGTCTGACCAAAAATCACACGACAGCCAAGGGTACCTCTTTCGTGATTGTTGGTTGGGCGTTATAATTCACTATTTTTAATCGAAAACACTTGATCTGCCTAAGTAAAATCTGCAAAAATTACTTGTGTAAACAGGAACGATATTGTTAATAATACTTTATTCGTTTTCATAATAGACTCTGCTTTATTGTGTGGAGTTCAACTATGGCAGTCATTGTTATTCACTCTTGGGATCTGAAATGCTCAAAAATGTCGCTTACCAACTCAAATGTCCAACATCAGAATTTAATGTACTTGATGACGTTATTGATACCTTGCGTTTTCGTGGCAGTATCTTTTTTCATTCCTGTCTTGCTGCACCATGGGGAATGTCATTAGCATCAATAGCAATGCCAAGATTTCATATCGCTATGGCAGGGGGATTCACTATTGGTGCTGGAGGTCGGAACATTGATGTTGAGCCAATGGATATTGTTATGGTTCCTGACGGAGGTATGCACTGGATAGCAGATCAAGTGGGTCGTGAATTAGTACCCAGTGAGCAAGCAGGTGATGCCTGTGCCTTAGGCTCGCCACTTTTTCAGCAGGGTAAAATCACCAATAAAGTGATGTGTGGGTTAGTTGAGTACGATGAGGCAATTAAGCATCCTATCCTTAGTGCATTACCCTCAATCATTCAACTTTCCAACATTAAATCGAATGATAATATTTGGATGACAGTAAAATTAATTGATGCAGAAATAAATAGAACCAAGAGTAAGAAAAATAGCATTATCGATCGTTTAACTGAAGTATTATTTATTCAGTTACTAAATAACTATATTGATAAAAACGAGCACCTGACTGGCTTTTTATCAGCTCTTAAAGAACCTCGTTTAAATAAAATACTACAACTGATTCATCAGCATCCTGAAAGGCAATGGACGTTAGATATTATTAGTGATGCAGCTGGCATGTCTCGTGCGACCTTGCAGCGTAAATTTACAACGGGCATAGGCGTTTCTCCTATGGCTTATATTAGTCGTTGGCGTATGGCAAAGGCCTATCAGTTGTTAAAATATTCTAATTTATCGCTTGAAGATATTGCTGAAGTTATTGGGTTTTCTGATGCGCGTACGCTTCGACATGCTTTCAAAGAACAATATGGTGAGACACCCAGTCAATTTCGAAATAAATTGAGGGTACAAATATAATTATTCGCAAATACTTTTTCAGATTAAGAATAGCGTTACATTCACCAATTGAATTCAAGAAATAAAACAGCTATTTGGATACTGGTTTTTAGTACCTAAAAATGTCTGTTCTGTGGCAATAGTGATGGTTATCGCTACCTCGTTTTAATGGCTGTAGCGAGATAGCTTTCTAAGGCGCTCAGGGGGCGAAAGCGCCTTCGCGTAATTATTCTAATGTCAGTCATTCTTGAAGATAGCGAACATAAAGGTGGAGTATATTACTCTGAACTTCAGGTCCGCCCTGCGGTAGTAGTTATCCTTTCAGCGATGCTATTTAGATCTTCTTATAGAAATGAGAGGAAATGTGATTTTTGTCATCGTTAAATGGGCTGGCTTTGCTCAGCTAAGGTATTTACACCGTGCTGTTTAAGTAAGGCCACTAATTTAATTAATGGTAAACCAATCAGGGTGTTTGGATCTTCCCCTTCAAGCTTTTTAAATAAACAAATGCCTAAACCTTCACTTTTAAAGCTACCAGCGCAGTTATAGGGTTGTTCAGCTTTTAAATAGCTTGCTATGTCTGAGGATGAAAGTTCATTAAAATGAACAACGAAAGGTTCTACTAATGATTTTACGATATTATTTGCGCTATCAAATACACATAACCCCGTATAGAAGGTGACAGCCTTATTGCTAAACTTAGTTAGTTGCATTACGCCATTGTCAAAATTATGAGGTTTACCCAAAATTTCACCGTCGCATACCGCTACTTGATCTGAGCCGATTATTAGCGCGTTGCTAAACTCATTGGCAACCGCCTTTGCTTTTTCAATCGCTAGGCGCTCCACTAAAGCTTGTGGTGTTTCGCCAGCTAACGCGGTTTCGTCAATATTGGGTTTAGCACATTCAAAAGGTAAATTGAGTTTTTCTAAAATACTTTTACGAAAAACAGAGGTAGAGCCCAAAACTAAGGTTTTCATGGTGATCCTTTAAAGTAGATAATTCTTTAGTTTGATGAACAATTAAGCAAAAACTATTCAAGAACTGCTATTATAAGGACAATCCTTAGATTTTAAACGAAATAAGCTAATTTTCTTTTGACACTTGCCCTTAGGGGCTTTATTATGCGCGCCTTATGCAGAATCTTAAACTTCCGATAACAATTAGTCCAACCCGAAGCGCACAACGTAGACTTGTGTGTGAAGGTGTGTTTAAAATGTCGGAAATGACTAGACTGCTTGCTGTTAGCGAAATGCGTAGCGAGCATGTTCAAGTTAGTGTTAAGTTTGATGTGGATGAACGTGGTTTGACAGTAATG